>Ga0209976_10000971_pt1 | contig 17359 bp, 16 predicted proteins | sample SumtaG_FD_182806 | JGI IMG/M metagenome (GOLD analysis project Ga0209976, IMG submission 182806) | Deep subsurface microbial communities from Indian Ocean to uncover new lineages of life (NeLLi) - Sumatra_00157 metaG (SPAdes) (version 2) | ecosystem: Environmental > Aquatic > Marine > Oceanic >...
GGAGCTTCATATGCCCAGCCGATCTCTTCTCCATTGACATAGATAGCACGGGAAACTTGATGTTGCAACAGAACCTCGCGGTCCTCGGCGCGGAATTCTCGCAATGAGACACGGTCGCCGAATTCCCGGCACACCTCGCGCACCCGTTGCGCTTCGATCACGCTGGTCTGGCAGAAGGCGTTCCAGAATAGGTCTACCACGACGGTTCTGTCGATAGGTTCGAAGATGTAGTGCGGCTGCAGGAAGTGAGGGGGAATGGCATCCGATGAGAACGGCTTCCAAAGCAAGATCTCTCTGCCCCGGATCTCGACGGGTGCATATCCCAGCAACTCGAAGAACGATGCCGGCATGAACCACTCTGCGCCCGGCAAATCTCGGCAAGCGATGATAGCCACGCCGCGGCATCCAGCGACTCGGGCATCCTGCTCGATGGATGCGATCAGTTCTCTTCCTGCGCCATGGGAAGTCGCCTCCTCTAGAACATACAAACAGGGAATGACCATCAGGGAATGTCCCAGTGGGCCCCATGACGAGTGTTCGATGGGTATGCCATAGGCGAATCCGATGTGTTCGTTGTCGAGCATGGCGACCTTGAATACGGCGCCTTCCGATTTCATGACCGCGAATTGACGGCGACGCATGTTGGCGCAAGCGTCGATTTCGGCGGACTCGTTGACGTGGGAACAGGCCGCAACGAAGTACTCGTCCTCCCCCTTCATTTCGCGGACGATGAGATCGGACATCGGAATCACCTCGTTCATTCTACGCCCCCATACTCGGCTTGTGAATCGCCGGACCGATAAACAGTCCCCGGTGGTCGGGAATTCAGAACAGGGCACATCTCGAGATGGGCAAACCGGTTCGTGTAGGAAACAAACGGGGTTTTCGCGGGAGAGCCCCGTTGTCCGGCGAAGATGCATGTGCGCTATTCGGTCGGCGGTGCGACTTCCTCGATCGGTTCAAGAACTTGGATCCGTGCTTCGATTTCGGCGTTCTCCCCGAGCCGTGTCAGGGCCGTGCGGTAGGAAGCCAGCGCCTGGGATCGATTCGTCTCGATCTTGGCTTCGAGCGCATCGATCTGTTCTTGCTGGCTAGGCGTGATTGTCTCGTTGCCCTCGATACCCAGCTTCTCCGACTGCGCTTCGTCCGCTTTGGTTTCGTAGATCGTTCCGATGATGTAGTCGAGAGAAGTATCGTCGACCAGGCCTCCGTCCCGAAGCTTGAGAAACGCCTGCAATCCTTGATCGATATCCACCTGCTGCTTGCGAAAGGCGTCCAACATCGGATCCACGATGGATACATCAGCCATGGGACGGGCGACCGTGTACCACTCGTTGAACCGCTGGGCCATGATCTCGGCTTCGAAATCGCTGGTGACGAGATCGGCCACGTCTTCGTATTCCGGCTTCTCCTCAGGTCGATAGTCGGTGACCCAAATGATGTGATAGCCGAATTCTGTCTGAACGATGTCAGATCTCTCCCCCACCGGCGTGTTGAAGGCGGCCTCTTCGAACGGCGCCACCATTTGCCCGCGCCCGAACCATCCGAGTTCTCCGCCTCGAGAACCGCTTCCGGTGTCGGTGGAGTGCTCTCGTGCCAAGGCCGCAAAGTCGGCGTCGGTGGCCAGCTCGTCGAGTAGCTGCTGCGCCACTTCCTCGGCTGCAACGAGGATATGAGAAGCATGAACTTGCTCCGGAATGTCGTATTCGCTGCGCCGCTTTTCAAAGAAAGCGATGAGCTCCTCTTCGGAGTGCTCGATCGTACCGGCGATCAAGCGTTGAACGGCCTGAATCTCGAATTCCTCGCGGACCGTTTCTTTCGCATAGGCGATGAAGTGATCGAACGTGAGGCCACCGGTTTCGAAACCGGCCAATCCTCCGGTTTCGAATGCAACTTGGAACTCCTGCTCCGACATCCCGAAGATGACGAGGAATTCTGCGTACTGCTTCTGGAACTCCGCCTCCACTTCGTCTTCGGAGACGGGGGCATCACGCCGGTCGAGCTCCTCAATGATGAGGGCTCGGGAGGTCGCTACCTCAAGGGCTTCGTCTTCGATTCGTAAATCGAAGAGGCGTCCCTGAACTCCTGCGAGCAGGGATCGGACGTCTTGCCCGAATTGCGAATAGACTTGCTGATATCGAGAAAACACACGCTGTTTGGAACGCTCGAAATCGTCGTTGGAAATGGGCGCGTTGTTGACGTAGGCAATGACTCCGGCTTCCGTTTCGTCATCCGCTGATGGATGCGTTTCGGCGGGTTCGACAACCGGATCGGGCGCATCGACATCAACAGCCTGCCCAATAGTTCGATCGGATGCTTCATCCGTCGTGGGTGTTGTGTCTCGGCTGCATCCGCCAAGGACAAGGAACATCAGAACGACAACGAGCGAGAGCAAGACCAACGGACGAATACGCACGAGGACCTCCTTGAGTTCGTCAAGGATACGGTGTGGATGTGTGGAAAGAAAGCCATCGATGTATCAGGGAAGTGCGTATGGGCGCGGTTACTTCAGCAATCTCGGCCCCTGATCTTGAGCGAAAAGTGAGAGGAACGCCAAGCTTGCGCGCCCGGGCGTTCCTCTCGTCGAATCCCGCGGAGGTTGGTGCAGGATGGAACAAGATAAGCGACGGGTGTGAAGGATCTGTGGGTTAGCCTTGATCGGATTGTGATCGATTGATGGGGCAATTGTGAGCACGGAACGGGATGAAACCTGTCGAGATGCCAACCGGAAAGGGTTCACGCCGATCTCAGCGCCGGGAAACTGTTTGTGTCCGGTACGAACTCTGTGAATGGCTATCAACTGCTATCGGTCTGGATCGACAGGCTCTGCAGCTGCATCAGCCCGTGAAGGACTGCTTGTCGCCGCTTGGACGACAGCTGAAATCCCATGGAGGGAAATGGTTCCCTGCTTGAGTTCCGGCAATTGAGCATCGCTCTGGCCTTCGGCCGAATTCCAACAGACCCCTTCGAAGGCGCGCTGGCTGCTCCCCTTATGAAGACCAGCGATCTATGGATATTCGTTCCTTGAGATCAACGGAAACTTGCTTGTGGAACACAGCATCCTTAGATGGGTACCCAAGCGCCAGATAGCAGGGCATTTCTTGGTCCTCTGGAATAGCGAGAACGTTGCGGATGTGCGTAGCTTCTGCGGGCGTGGAGACGATCTTGGTGACTCCCAACACCCCCTCGCTGGCGGCGGCAATGAGGATATTCTCCAAGACGGCCCACATCGAGGCAAAAGCGTTGAGTTCATGAAGGCTCTTCATCTCTCCAAGAACGAGCGAGGGTTGATGGAAGCAAGGGATTAGCAGCGCCCCAGCATTCAGAATCATACTTGCCTGTTTGGGAATACCGTCGAGATACATGAGTCGCTGGCATTCGACGCTCATGTTCCAGCTATCCAGCATCGACTCCAGTTCGGATTGCGTTTGTTCGGCGCGGAAAACGCTGACCAACGCTTCACGTTGCCGGACGTCCTCCACAAGAATGAAATTCCACTGCCTTAGATGGTTATGGCTTGGCGCCTGCAGGCCTGCGCCAAGAATTCGTTGCAGAACCTCCTGCGGAATTAGAGTGGGCGCGAAGTCGCGGATTGTTCTTCGTGCTGCGATGGCTTCGTAGACATTCATGGCTGCCTCCCTTGCGCAGGGCAAGAACTCAGATATCGAATCGAAGCTTGGTGCCAAATTGCCAGTACTTCCCCCATTCTGAAACGAAGCAAAGCACTGTGTAGTCCGGATCCGTGACGCCCAAGGGGTAGAAGCGCTCGCATCCGTCGACCGACCCACAAGCGCTTGCGCGCCTCTGCGTCCCTGCGGATCTCTATGCGGCCGCCCAGGGCAAGACCACGCCACGGGATGGTGTCGCGGTGCACGAAATACAAGCATGCACGGGGATCCCTTTCCAATTGCGTTACGTGTTCGCTTGTCGTATTGGTCGAAATCCAAAGGATGTTCAAGCCTTCGAAATCGGCGAGCTGGACTGCCTTGATGTGAGGTTCGCCTTGCTCCCCCAGCGTGCCCAGCATCATGACGGGCGACTCTTCGACTAAGTTCAGCGCAGCTGCTCGCACTTCTCGCTCATTCATTTGCGGTCCCTTTCTTGTCCGGACTGACTACTGTCACGATGCCGCGTCAGCATCGATCAGGTTCTTCAAGACTCTTCCCAAGGTGTTTTCGAATGCTTGAATCTCATGGGCCGTGAATTCCTTGTAGTAGATAGCGGTCATTTCGTCCGACACACGTTCGTAGGTCTCTTGTAACGCCCGGTCCTTGGCCGTTCGACGAATAAGAATGGTTCGACGATCCGCCTCGCTTCTCTCGCGAGTGACGCACCCGATATCCTCAAGTCGATCAAGCATGCTGGTCAGGGTGGACTTACCTAGGGAAGTTCGCTTCGCGAGTTCTTGAATGGGAATCTCATCCTGCTGCCACAGGACGAACATGATTCGTCCTTGCGCCGGGTTAATCTCGACATTGTGAACCTTGAGCATGCGGGTGAAGATGCGTCCGGATAAACGGTGGATCTTGGAGATCAGAAAACCGCCCTGATACCTGATGCTCATGAGCCGATCTGGAACTGGAATTTCGTACCCGCCAACCATCCGCGTGCCTCGACAGGGAGAATGCGCAGCAATGTGTAATCAGGATCTCCTGGCGCTCCTGTCTCCGGATAATATCGCTCCCACCCCTCGACCCAAACAGCACTCTTGATGTTCATGTCTCCAACGATTTCAGCTTCCCCGGTGAGGCAAACTCCGAGGAACTTCTCGGGGTGCGAGTAGTACAGCGCGATACGAGGATTACGTTTGATCTCCGCGCGTTTGCGCGATGCTGTGTTGGTTGTGATGTAGACCATGAAGTCGCGGTCATGGGTCCCATACAGATGTTCATGATTCGGATATTGAGCTCGATTTCGTAGATTGAGCATCCCTCGGATTCCTGGGAATCCATCTTCTCCAATCACACTGATGAAAACGGCAGGGGCGGTCGCCATCAGCTCGAGGCACTTGGCTCGAATTTCTTGGTCCTTCATCACGTCTCCTTGCGAAGCTGGTTGAAAGCGAAAGATCGATATCGAATAGTACGATATCGAACGAACAATACTTGCATACTCCCCAAATTACAAGAGCCGGGATCAACTACCCCTTGGTTCATCTATAGACACATGAGAGGCTGTCAAGTTGAGATACTAGAGTTGTAGCACCACATTACTTGTATATCGACATCTGACCTGGTACGGTTGCAGAGAGGTGATTCCTGTGCGAAGACTGCGAGTTCTTTCACTGGGGCTTACGTTGATCATGGTTTTTGCGGTTCTCTACGGATGTGCGCTTTTCAATCGTGCTCCGATTGCCAGCTTCAACGTAGTGCCGACAACGGGTTCGTCTCCGCTGTTGGTCGAAGTCAATGCGTCGTCTTCGATCGATCCGGATGATGACATACTTACCTATGCTTGGGATTTCGGCGACGGTTCGTTCGGCAGCGGGGTGATGTTAACCCATACCTATACGGACAATGGACAGTATACTATCCGATTGACAGTGACGGATTCTCAAGGTCAGCAAGGAACGACGGCTCAGACCATCGGGGTTCTCCAACCGAGCGACCTGCCTGAGGCGAGTTTCACGGCGTCACCGTCTTCCGGGGGGACACCATTGACCGCTGCCTTCAATGCGGCGGCATCAACCGATCCCAACGGCACCATCATGACTTACATGTGGTCGTACGGGGATGGGAGCACGGGGTCCGGCGTCTCCGTCTTGCACACCTACGCGGCCGAAGGAACGTATATGGCCACATTGACTGTAACGGACGATGAGGGATTCACTAATACGATGAGCATGCTCATCGTCGTGATTGATGGTGGCCAGGGCGGATGTAGTTAGACACAGTTCGTTTCGGGTGCACCGGCGAGAAGGCTGCTCTCGATCAGGCCGGCAATCCATCGAAATGTCATGTCCTTCGCCTTCCATCCGTTCAATTCGGACCGGAACATTCTGGCGTGGCAACATGAACCCGAGATGGAGCACTCGCCGAACTCCAAGGAACTGCCGCGTGAAGCGCGTCAGTTCCCAAACTCTTCTGGCTGTATGCTCGCGAAGTCAATTGCTCTCACTCGCTTCGACGAGTTGCGACGGGCTCCTACGGCGTTTCTTCCTCCGACCCGCTTGGTGGAGCTTCGATCCCCTCGATTGCTGATTGGATCCCAGGATCCTCGCCAACCGTTTCTTGTGCGAGCCGGAATGCGGCTAACGCTTTGGCTCGATACTCGGCAATCTGTGCCTCGAGCGCAGCGATTTCATCTTCGGTTTCCGCACCTACTTCGGCATCTAGTGCCGCTGTCTTCTCACCGAGTGCATCGTCCAGCTTCCTCTTATAGAAGGTGCCGAGGACGAACGGAAGATATGGATCATCGGACGAACCATCGTTTGCTGCCTGTTCAAGGACTTCGATGGCAGCGTCGATATCGTCCGCTTGCTTGACGATGGCATCCAACAGCGGCTGGTGGATATCAAACTCCGCCGAACTGAAGACTCCTTTATACCACTCCAGTGCGCGTTCGTAGCTCAGCTCATTCTCCAGGTCGGCACGAACCTGATCGATCACATCTGCCATCTCCGGCGAAGAGGCGTCTTGGCGCTCTGTGAGCAAGATGATGTGATAACCATATGAGGTCTCAACGATGTCACTGATGTCCCCGACTGCTAGTGCAAATGCCGCCTCTTCGAACGGAGCCACCATTGCTCCGCGCTCAAACCAGTTGAGGTCTCCTCCGTTGGGACCTGTGGGACCCGTGGAATGCTCTTGGGCAAGCTCAGCAAAACCCGCGCCGGCAGCCAACTCAGCCAGCACCTGCACTGCAAGCTCTCTGATGTCCGCGCGTACCTCGTCTTCGATCTCCTCCAGCTCCGGGAGTTCCCCATCCACTCCGTAATCAGCGACGTGTTCGTTGATGAATGCCAAGAGGTCGTTCTCGGACGTCCCAAACAGGATATGAGAAGCGCGTATCCGTTCGACGAGGCGATACTCCACTTCGTTTTCGATGAAATACCCGTTAAGCTGCTCTTCGGTGATGTCCAGCGAGCCGGCAACTGCCAGTTGAACCTCCATGGCCAGCATCTGATTGGAGATGTAGCTCTTTACGTCCTCCTTGAATGACTCAACCGTCCGGTCCTGTTGCACCAGATACAGGGCGAGGTCCTCCTCGGTCCATCCTTGGCCGGCCAAGAATTCGCTGTACTGCAAATCGAACTCCTGCTGTATCTCCTCATCTGTGATCACAATGCCGCGTTGATCGGCTTCCTGTCGAGTTAGGATCAACTGAACCAGCTGTTGAAAGGCCTCACCTTCGACACCCAGTTCAAACATGCGTCCATCTGCACCGGCCGTTAGCAAGGAGATGTCCATGCCGAATTGCGCGTAGGTTTGCGCGTATTGGTTGAGAAGAGCGTATTTCGTGCTCTCAAACTCATACCGATAAACCGGATATCCGTTAACTAGTGCGACGATCTCTTGATCCGGATCGATCTCGGGCGCAGTAGATGCGGCCTCGGAAGTGGTAACTTCCGCTGTCTCAGAAGAGTTGTCGGAAGCTGTCTCTTGGTTTGCATCAATTGACTCGGTTGGAGTGACAGGACTATTGCTGCAGCCGGAGAACAAGACACCAAGTATCAGAACGAGAAGAAGACAGACGAATGAGCGAAGCCGCATTGTGACCCCCTTTGATGATTCAAGCTTACAACCTCGCGTTTCGGATTGAAAGGCAAGCATCCCGGAGCGCAGTGCCTGGTCTTGACAATCTGCGCGATCCGTCGCCGTTTACGGATCTCGACCCAGTGGGGAGATCAAAGCGGTCCTCGCCGATCGAATCAAGAAGTGAGATCGAGCAGTCAGGATCTTGTGAATTAGCCTGAATCCACTATTCTTGGTGCACCAGCCCAGTGAAAGGTCGTGAGAAATGCGAACGGAAAGAATTGCCATTCTCGGCGGAGGGAATCTCGGGGCAGCTATCGCCCGTGGCCTCGTCTCATCTGAAGCGCGACAGCCGACGAGCATCACGATTACCAGGCGATCGGAAGGCCCTCTCGAAGTGTTCTGCAGAGAAGGGTTCCGCACATCAACGGATAACGTTTCGGCGATTGACGATGCTGCCATCGTGCTCATTGCCGTTCGCCCGAAGCAAATGGACGCCGTGTTGGATCAAGTTGCAGGAAATCTGGATCCCAGCAGGCACGTTCTCATTTCTACGGTTTCTGATGTGCGAATTGAAGACATCCAGCAGCATGTTGGCTCCTCGATTCCCATCATTCGAGCAATGCCCAATATCGGAGTTGCCGTTGGCACGTCGATGACGTGTCTTGCGTGTCATGCATCGACTCCATCGAATGCCAAGGACTTGGCCTCCGAGCTGTTTTCGCATCTGGGGCTGGTTGAACTCATCGAAGAGGAGCAACTGACGCCGGCTACGGCCCTTTGTGCTTGTGGAATCGCGTTCTTTCTCCGGGCCATCCGTGCTGCATCGCAAGGCGGTGTGCAGGTCGGCTTCCACGCCGACGAAGCCATTCGTCTGGCAGCGCAAACGGCCAAAGGAGCGGCTGAGCTGATCCTTTCATCAGGAGAGCATCCCGAAGCATTGATCGATAGCGTTACTACCCCGTTGGGAATCACCATTGCCGGACTCAACGAGATGGAACACCACGGCTTCGGCTCCGCCTTGATCCGCGGGATCGTTGTCTCGGCCCAGAAAGCAGGAGGTTTGTACGGGATGAGCAAGGGCAGCGACTGAGGAGACCAAGTGCTAAGAAGGACGACCGGACACATTCAACGTGAGACGGCCACAGTCCGGCTGATGGTTGAGGTCTACTGCAACGGCAATCATCGCAGAACTTCGTTGTGTGAATCATGTAGCGAGCTGTCTCGGTACGCCCAGCAACGAGTGCAGTGCTGTCCGCTCGGAAGCAAGAAGCCGACGTGCCGTCGCTGCACGATTCATTGTCATGATGCTGATCATCGGGATCGCATTCGGGCCGTCATGCGCTACGCCGGACCACGCATGCTGTTCCGCCATCCGCTCTTGGCTATTCGTCACATGTTTCGCTGATTGCTGCGATCGTAACGCCGATCGTGAACATCTTCGCCTTGGCCTTCGCTACTGCGGTCGTTTGGCCCCTTGCCTCGCATCCGGCTCTTTCGATCCTCCGATCGCGCACATGCCCTCGCCTGATGCTTGGCAGCTCTCAGGAAGGGTTAAGTGCGGGCGCGAACGTTCTTCCTCTCCTCTCTCACCACCGCCCAAGGATGCATCCGTTCCGAGTAGAGGAGGTACCGGCTGAAGCTACCCGGGAACCGAGAGCGCTGCCGCAGGAGAGGACAATCGGCGGAACCGGTGTTTGGGCAGATCAAGCAAGCAAGGAGGGCTGCGACGGATCCTGCTACAGAGCCTGGACAAAGTGTCCGCGTTGCGGCAACTGGAGTGTGAGGTGCACACAACGTATTCAAGCTTTACCGAGCCAGGGTGGTGCTCGAACCAACGGGCTAAGGCGCACGCCGTGGTGAGAGACTGCCTCCTCAACGGGCGATGAGTCCTCCTTCCTGAGCGCCCTGCCCGCCCGAATCATCTCGTCGGACACATGATTCTCAGAGACACGAGGCTCCGTAGCGGTAGAAGATCGGTTCCCACACGGGCTGCTAAGGGATAGACTGGGCTTCCGGCGACGAAGTTGTGTGAACGGAGGTCGAGAATGGAGAAGATGATTGCCACCTGTGGGTTGACCTGTACGGAGTGTCCGGCCAACATCGCCACAAAGAACGAGGACACGGATGCTTTAGAAGCGTTGGCAAGGATTTGGAGCGAACAATATGGCGCCACATTGTCCGCTGATGACTGCACCTGCAATGGATGTCATTCAAGTGTCGGGCCGTGGATGTCGCACTGTACGGAATGCGGGATTCGCGCCTGCGGAACGGAGAAGGGTGTGGAGAATTGTGCGGAGTGCACGGAGTATGCTTGCGATAAGCTCGTCAAGTTTCTTGAATTCGGTTCTGAGGCCAAGGCCACACTGGATCGCCTGCGCGGAGAGTCATGAATTCGAGTGTGTTGCCTTCTTGGCTTCGTCCGATGCGGCGTCAGGATCGTGAGATTGTAGATTCGGAGTGCGTTTGGGAGATCTTGCGGAGAGCAGAAGTTTGCCGCGTTGCGTTTTGTGGCGGGGATTGGCCTTATATCGTCCCGATGAGCTTTGGTATCCTCAATGAAACCCTCTATTTTCACTGCGCCTCCGATGGTGCCAAACTGGATCTTCTGAAGGCCAATCCCAACGTTTGCTTTGAGGTTGAAGCCGGTGTCCAGGTCGTCCCTGGAGACCAAGCGTGCGGCTGGTCTGTGCGCTACCAAAGCGTGATCGGTTTTGGTTGTGCGTCCCTTGTCGAGGATGTGGATGAGAAACGCGCTGGGCTCAAAGCCGTGCTGGCCCAATGCAAAGCATTGGCCCAATACAAGACCGATCGAGTATTGGCCCAATACAAGACCGATGGTGAAACGGAGATTCCTCAGAACATCTTGTCGGAAACGACGATCTTTCGAGTCGATATCCACTCTCTGACAGGGAAGGAATCGACTGGCCATTAGAGCTGAGGCTAGTTCACGTCTTGCAGCGAGGCAAGAAGGAGGCGACCTTCACCTCGAGACCTGTTGTAGCCAGCCCGATCCTCGAAGAGCTGTTCTCGAATACCTGCGACAAGGCGGCGCGCGAGATGGTCTATCAGGCTGTTCGATGTTATCACCACAAGTTGCGAGAGGTTGGCAATCACTTGGGTCCGCACTTGTCGGCCATCAGCGTCACTGCGAAGCGAGGTGCTGAGACGGTATGGAATCGAACGTAACGGATCTGTCTTTGGACGCGGATCGATTCATGTGAATGGGGGCCGCTATACGATGAACGTATGCGGAATCATCTCTCCCGGCTCGAGGTACTCGACTTCGACTCTCGTGATTCGGATGAGGCAGAAATCGGGATCCTGCGTGCCGGTCCAGTGTTCGGTAAGGAAAGGAATCTGATTTCCGATTCGCTCGATCACTTCCGAATCACGAACCACCATAGCGATCCCGCTGACGCGGATATAGCCACTGCCGCAATCTTCTGTTAGAGGATAGCAGAATTCTACGTTAGGATTTCGAAGGATTTGCCGAGCCTTTGCGCTGCGTGGACTGGTAGCAATCCAAAACTTCTCCTCTAGATTGAGCAGCGTTACCGGTCGGACGCGAGGTTGATCCCCTTCGGCAGTTGCCAGATACACGCATTGTCCCGGTTGAAAATGGGCCCATACTACGGCCTTGATCTCAGCAAGTGTCTTGCCCATGGCTCACTTCCCTTCCCGGAGTTGTCACAGCATACAGTGGGATTCGTCAGCCAACAAATGTTGAGGCTGAGCTATGGAAACCTACTGCAGTAGTAGTGATGGGTTTGGTGAAGAGTGTGACGAATTGCAGACAAGAAAGACAGTCCACTACCATGGACGATAGCATCGTGATCAATTGAACCCGCCGATGCTGTGCAGTTGAAGCGGTAGCCTATAAGTATTGCGCGTCTTGGGTCATGCAGATGAATCCTTGGAGGGCCGGAAGCTGCTGGAAACGGGCGCATCCAGAGCGTTTTCGGCGATGTTGAAACCATACTCCGCGATTCGCAGTAGACTATCCAAAGCGATGCTGATCGATGAAGCGGCACCCGGTTGCTTTTCGGTGGCTATACGGCGGGTAATGGCGAAGAGCTGCCCTTCCTGTTCCCTCATCTCCAGCACTTGATTGGCCAGATCAGTGTCCTGCTCAACAAAAGAACGGACCGCTAGATTGAGCACTTCGTTAGATTCCTTGGATCGTGCTTTGATCTCTGCGGATACACGTTCAACCACTGGACTATCCAACGCTAGGGTCGCTTCAGAGATCTTGGCGGCATGGTCTGCGACTCGCTCCAATTGATCGGCTACCTCGTGGTAGTGCAGGAACTGAGGGCGAGACAGGGCGCAGTCTTCCTCGGTGGTGAGATCTCGCAGAAGAAGACTGAACTGCCGCGCTACCAGCAAGACAAGTCGATCGATGTCGCGATCGCGATCCATTACGTCATGGGCCAGCTCTTCATCATGTTCGCAGAATGCGATTACGGCATCGGCCAACATAGCCTTGGTGATGTCGAAGACTCGGTCCACCGTCTTGTGTACCGGGAAGTCCTTGATGTTCACCAGAGAGTGCAGCACGATCAGTTGTTGGGTCTCTTCGAAGATTTCAAGCCCCACCAAACGTTGGGAGATCTCGCGCACCATGCGGCGCTGTTCCGGGCGAATGCGATCTCCGTGAACGGAAATGACGTCAAATCCAGCAATGTAGTGTGCAATCACTTCGCGCTCGAGTCGATCGAAGTCCCAATCCTGAAGCTCGATGACGCAGCGATTCGCTGAGGCGACACTGTCCGGCACAATCAGCAGTGCGCCGGAATCATTGGGAACGAGACTAATCTGGCAGCCTGTCGTGATGCCAACGCGTTCCGCCCATTGCTTGGGGAGGGTGACGAAGTACGTCGACCCCCCCGTCTTCCCTACCTTCCGTGTGAACACATTCCCTCCAGTCAAACAATGACGATTCCATATCCTATCGCAATCTACGGACATGAGCAATCAGTTGTATACAGGCTCAAGTAACTACCAAAGTCGTATGAATTTTCGCAATTGCTTGCCCAACGCTCGTGTTTGTGGAACGGAATGAATAATATGAGGTGCATAGGAGAAACGGGGTAATGTATGCTCAAGATTGGATGTGCACTCATTCTAGTTGCAGGTACCGGGCTGGTTGGATTCGTGGAGTAGCATGCCGTTTCGTTCTTGATTCTTGCTCCCCGAATCAACCCATTCTTCAAGGCCCTCATCCTATGTGCGGGTGCGGGCATTGTTTTGACGCTTGTCGGGTTGGTGATCGAGAAACGGAAGGAGGACAAGCATGTTCCTAGTAACGACGAATAGTATTGAAGGAAAAGCGATTGTCGAAACCCTTGGGCTCGTTCGAGGCAACACCATCCGAGCCCGGCACATCGGCCACGACATCATGGCCGGTCTACGCACCATCGTGGGTGGCGAAATCAAAGACTACACCGTGATGTTGGACAAGGCACGTGATCAGTCAATCGAGCGCATGATGAACCAAGCTGAGACGTTGGGCGCCAATGCCGTTGTCGGCGTGCGCTTCACGACATCTCAGACCATGTCCAGTGCAGCGGAAATCCTGGCCTATGGTACGGCAGTGCGCATACAGGGAGATACGAACCAGTAATGATCTCAGACAAGGCAAACGCCGCCTCAGTTCACGTGAACTGAGCCGGCTTCCTTGCTTGCCATAGCTTGCTAGTTGAGCTTGATCTCCGGAGCCGGCGCAATGATGCCTGCTTGCATGAGAGATTTGGTTTCGGCTTGGGCATGGAGAATCTTGGATTCGGCCTCCGCTCGTAGTTCGTCTGCGGTGAGAATGCGCCGGGCGATGCCTTGCTCGATGGCCTTCAGACCGACATCCACGGCCTCGTTGATGAACACGTCGGTCTCCATCATGGTAGGGACGATGTATCCCTCGTTCAGACCCTTGTCCTCGGCCGTCTTGGCGATGGAATAGGCGGCGGCAATGGCCATTTCATCGGTGATTGTCTTGGCGAACACATCGAGGGTGCCGCGGAATATACCTGGGAATCCGATCGAGTTGTTGATCTGATTGGGGAAGTCGGAGCGACCGGTGCCTACGATGCGGACACCGGCTTCTCTGGCTTCCCACGGCCAAATCTCAGGAATCGGATTGGCCATCACAAAAGCAATGGCATCCTTGTTCATTGCGGTGAGCCATTCCTTCTTAATGGTGTCCGGTCCCGGCTTGGACGCCGCGATCAGAACATCGCTACCGGCGATGGCTCCCGCTGTGCCGCCGGTTCGTCCCTCTGCATTGGTCTCCACCGCATATTGCCATTTGTAGGGATTGTTAGCCTTATCGGCTTCCAAGTCTTCACGCCCTTGATGAAGAATACCCTTGGAATCGACCAGGATGATGTTGCCCGCCGGCACACCGGCACGGATGAGAATGCGCACGAAGGCGATGTTGGCGGCACCCGAACCGATGACGGAATAGGTCACCTTGTTCAGATCCTTGCCCACCAGCTTGACCGCGTTGATGACACCGGCCAGCGTAATGGAGGCCGTTCCTTGCTGGTCATCATGCCACACCGGAGTGTCAAGTTCTTCGCGTAAGCGATCCAAAATATAAAAGCACTTCGGATTGGCGAAGTCTTCCAGATTGATGCCGCCGAATCCGGGTGCAATCCACTTCACGGCCTGGATGATCTCGTCCGGGTCCTGCGTATCGAGAACGATGGGGAAAGCGCCTACCCCACCCAGATACTTGAACAACAGGGCCTTACCCTCCATCACAGGAAGGCTGGCCATGGGACCGATGTTGCCGAGTCCGAGCACGCGTGAGCCGTCCGACACGACAGCGACGGCGTTGGCCTTGTTGGTGTATTCGAACACCATGGCCGGGTCCTTATGGATTTCCAGGCACGGCGCTGCCACGCCCGGCGTGTACCAGATCCCGAAATCGTCAACGCTGTTGATCGAGCACTTCAACGCCGTTTCGACCTTGCCGCGATAGAACGCATGCATACCGGGAGCTTTCTTTCCAGGCAGTTTCGCCCGTGCGATTCGTTCTTCCACCGATAGATGACCATCCGGCACCATGATGTGCTCCTTTAGGCGATCGCAGCGCTTAGGTGGCGTCAATGCGCTCCATAATAGCCTTGATATTTCCTGCAACCGCGGATTCGAGATCTTTGTATAGGTTGCCCCCGGCTGAATCCATCGTGACCAGTAAGGGACCGAAATCCTTCACTTTGAAGAGCCAAGCTGCTTCCGGCATGCCCAATTCTTCCAGCCATTCCACTCCCTCGACGGATTCTATTCGCTTGGCAGCCAACGCACCCGCGCCGCCCGTGTAATGCGTGTACACGGCGCCAACAGATTCCAGAGCTGTCTGCGTGCGATCGCCCATGCCTCCCTTGCCGATGATGATGGGAGGCCGGAACGTCTCCAGGTACTTGTCTTCGAAGAGTTCCATGCGAATCGACGTAGTGGGTCCGGCGGCAATCACCTTCCAACCGCCATTCTGCCTTGACACCACAGGGCCGCAGTGGAACAGAGCCATTTGAGAGGGGTCAAACGGGATGTCTTTGCCGGATTCCTGTGCTTCCAACATCAGCAAATGCGCCTCGTCTCGCGCTGTGAAGATGGTTCCGGTCAGAAAAAGGATGTCGCTGACGCGAAGCTCGCGCGCCGTAGCACCGTCGATGGGCAGAGTAAGATTGCGTTCCATCAGCTCATCACCTCGGCGATTCCGTCCGCATTCAAGCGCACACGTGCGCGTCGATCGGCCCAACATTGCACGAGAATGCCCAACGGCAGCGATGCTGGATGACGATGCGCGTACTCCACGTGCACGGCCAGACAGGTTGTTTCGCCGCCGACGCCCATGGGTCCCACGCCCGTCATGTTGATGAGCTCGAGCAGTTCACGTTCCAGTGCCGCGGCTGCCTTATCTGCATGTTGCGAGCCGATTTCGCGAAGCACAGCTTTCTTGCCCAATTTCATAGCGATGTCGGCGCCTCCACCGATGCCTACGCCGAGGATGGTAGGCGGACACGGCCAGCCCCGGCATGACACGACGTGTTCCACGACAGCCTTCTTGATGCCCACCATCCCCACGCCCGGTGCCAGCATCTTGAGGGCCGACATGTTCTCGCTTCCCCCGCCTTTGGGCAGCACGGAAACTACGACATTGTCGCCATCGACAAGCTCCCAATTGATGACAGGCATAAAGCGGCCCGAATTGTCTCCCGGGTTCACCCCTGTGAACGGATCCACCGTGTTGGGACGAAGCGGAACGGTAGTGGTTGCTTGGATCACGGCGTCGCCGATCCACCCCTTAAGATCCTTGAGAAACGGGCTGTGCACACCGGCTTCCACGAAGAATGTTTGAATGCCGGTGTCTTGACACATTGGAATAGAACCATCACGAGCGATCGCGACGTTCTCCAGGATCGCGTCCAACTGGGCTACGCCCATAGACGAGGTTTCGCGCGCTCGCGCTGCTTGCAGCGCGTTCACAACATCTTGCGGCAATACTGTGGTGGCCTGTTTGAGCGCGGCCAGCAATGCCTCCTGAATGGTCATCGATCCCATCGAAGCTCCTTCTGCCTAGGTTCAGGGTTTCTCGAACCTATTCTTCTCCACAACCAGTTCACTGTACAAATCGAGAGTGTCGAACGTGTTCCGCCCACGCAACGGCTGACCACGATTTCCTTGTCTGGGGAGAGATCCGCGTGCTCGGGATCAGCTCCGTGGAGGATCACTATCTCGCAGGAAACGGACGAAGCGCTACCTTCTTCAGGATGCTGTATTCGGCGTTCGGATGCTTCGCCCGATACTCGTGGATTCTTGTGAAGCGCCCTCCTTGGGTTGACAGTGAAGGACCATACGTCATGCATCAAGCGGCTTCAAGATCCCAAATGGATCCTACGAGGATCGAGCTTTGAACATTCGTGTAGTGTTCTTCGTCCCATCGGTTGATTTCAAGCATGGGGTTTCGTATTTTCACCATCAATGCAATGACGACGAAGGAGAAGGGATTGAACCAACGAATGCGCGAGACTTCGTCGGCGAACGCCGGCCCAGTTGTGTTGTTGATCCGCGATGGTTGGGGTATCGGGAAAGATGGACTCGGAAACGCGGTGCTGGCCGCGCACACACCTGTTGCGAACTCCCTGCATAGCCGCGCTGCTCACTCGGTACTTGAAGCGGCGGGAGAAGGTGTGGGGCTGCGGGCCGGGGTCATGGGATCCTCTGAGGTCGGGCATCTGAACATGGGCGCCGGTCGGATTGTCAAGCAGGAGATGGTGCGCGTCGACGAAACCATTGCCGGCGGGGCGTTCTTTCAATCCAACAGGTTCCGGTTGCTGGTCGATAACTGCTTGAAGCACGGCTCTGCATTCCATCTCATGGGGTTGGTTCAAGATCAAGGCGTGCACGCCGATCAGGCCCATCTGTACGCGATTCTGAGACATCTTGCCGAGCAGGGAGTGCGCAGGATCCTCGTTCACTTTTTCAGCGACGGACGGGATACGCCTCCGCGTAGCGCCCTCCGCTTCCTTGCTCAGCTGGAGGATGTGCTCGCGGAGATCGGCACCGGCGCAATCGCCTCGGTGATGGGCCGGTACTACGCCATGGACAGGGTCTTGAACTGGGATCGAACGGAAGCCGCATCTCGTGCTCTGGTATTTGGG
>Ga0209976_10000973_pt1 | contig 17341 bp, 18 predicted proteins | sample SumtaG_FD_182806 | JGI IMG/M metagenome (GOLD analysis project Ga0209976, IMG submission 182806) | Deep subsurface microbial communities from Indian Ocean to uncover new lineages of life (NeLLi) - Sumatra_00157 metaG (SPAdes) (version 2) | ecosystem: Environmental > Aquatic > Marine > Oceanic >...
AGGCAGCCCGGCGGCGGATATGGTCTTTGTGGGCGAAGCCCCCGGCTACGAGGAGGATCGTCGGGGAGAGCCCTTTGTGGGCAAGGCCGGCAAGCTCCTTGACCGGATTCTGGCGGCAATCCAACTTTCCCGCCGGGAGGTTTACATCTGCAATATCCTCAAGTGCCGGCCACCGAACAACCGTGACCCTCTGGTTTCTGAGGTTGATCAGTGCCTGCCGTATCTCCAGGAGCAGCTGCGGATCATCCAGCCCAAGCTCATTGTTGCCCTCGGTCGGGTGGCGGCGAAAACCCTTCTGGGAGTGGAGGATAGCCTGAAGAACATGCGGTCTCAGATCTATGACTATGCGGGGATTGAAATGCGGGTTACCTATCACCCGGCAGCTCTGCTGCGCAACCCGGCGCTGAAGGCCCCGGCCTGGGAGGACTTTCAGGCCATTCGTGACCGCTACCGGGAGCTGACAGGTCTACCGCCGTTAAAAAGCCCGGGTACGCCCAAACCAGCGGGTGAAAGTACTAACAGCTGAGGAACCATAATGGCGAAGAAAGAGAACGGGGAACTGCGCCTCCCGCCCCAGAACCTGGAAGCCGAACAGGCCGTTCTGGGAGCCATTATGTTGGACCCCAAGGCCCTGGACCGGGTGTTACCCCTCCTACCCAAAAATGCCTTTTACAAAGAAGCCCATAACCGCATCTATGACGCCATGCTGGAGCTGCAAAATGTAGGCGATCCCATTGACTCGGTAACCCTCACTAATCACCTGTCCAGTCAGGGAATGTTGGATAAAGTGGGAGGCGCCTATTACATCACCGGTTTGGTGGAAGCGCTGCCCTCAGCGGCCAACGTGGAGCACTATACTGACATTGTCCGGGAAAAGTATGTCCTACGGGAGATTATTACCACTGGAAACGCGCTGATCACTGATGCGTACCGGGGAGAAAATAAACCGAATGAGCTCCTGGACGTTGCCGAACATAAACTCTTCGAGCTTCAGCACCGGGCGCAATCAGTCAAGTCTGTCGCGCTTGAAAGTATCCTGCACGCTACTATGACCCAGTTGGACCGCCAACAGAGCAGTGACCGGAAACAACGGTATTCCGGCATTCCATCCGGCTTTAATGACCTGGATGACAAGACTGATGGTTTCCAGTCCTCTGACCTGATCATCCTGGCGAGCCGCCCATCAATGGGAAAGACGACCCTGGCGCTCAACATGGCCCGGAATGCCGCTATGGAATATGGCCATAAGGTAGGAATTTTCAGTATGGAGATGTCCAACCACCAGGTGGCCCTGCGGCTGCTTACCGCTGAAGCCAAATTGGACTCCAACCGCATTCGTCGCGGAACCCTGTCATCCCGGGACTGGCCCAAGCTTTCCAAGGTAGCAGGCGATTTATCCGTACTACCCATTTACATTGATGATACCGCCGGCCTGGATATTCTAGACCTTCGTTCCCGGATCAGGCGCTTTAAGGCCGATTATGATATTGAGATGGTAATTATTGACTATCTCCAACTACTCTCGGGCTATGGTAAATATGACAGCCGGCAACAGGAAATATCAGATATTTCCCGGTCTCTAAAAGCTTTGGCAAAGGAATTAGAAATTTGTGTAATGGCCCTGTCCCAGCTTTCCAGGGCGGTAGAGATGAGAGGAGGAAACAAGCGGCCAATTCTTTCTGATCTGAGGGAAAGTGGTGCCCTCGAACAGGATGCGGATGTCATTCTCTTTATTTACAGGCCGTACGTTTATCTGCAGAAGTCGGGAAGAAAGGCTAAGGGGGGTGAAGTAGAGGATTACGAGCGGGAAGATAAGGAAGAATTGAAAAAGAAATTGCACGCAGAGGTGATTATTGGAAAGCAGAGAAACGGTCCAATAGGAACCGTGAACTTGAGATTTTTCTCCCAATATACAAAGTTTGAAAGCGCCACCGAAGTTGAAGTACCGGAATTCTTACCGGAAGATGTGCCGTTAGACTAATGGTCGTCGACACTCTCAAGCAGATTCTCCCTGGCAGCGTCCCTTCCGGTCGTCGCGGTCGACGGCCGGCCAGATTCCGGACCATCATTGGCAATATGAACCTTGAAGGCGACCACAACAGGGAGGAAATCGAGGAGTTTCTATGGCGGGCCTATCAGATGGCGGAGAAAGTCCACGCGGGACAGACCCGCAAGTCCGGTGAGCCGTATTTCGAGCATTGCTACCAGACGGCTCTGCTGCTGTCGGAATGGCGCATGGACCCCATCACTGTCACTGCGGGGCTACTGCATGACTCTATTGAGGATACCCCATACACCACAGATGATCTTACCGAGCAGTTCGGTCCGGAGGTATGCCATTTAGTGGAGGGGGTAACCAAGCTTTCCGACATCAAATTCCGCAGCCAGGCTGAGCGGCAGGCGGAAAATTATATGAAAATGCTCCTGTCAGTAGCCAAGGACATCCGGGTGATCATAATCAAGTTCGCCGACCGTGTTCATAACATGCGCACCGTTCAGCACCTGCCCCTTATCAAGCAGCGGCGCATCGCCATCGAGACGCGGGATGTCTACGCTCCCCTGGCCCACCGTCTGGGGATGGCTCGGGTCAAGTGGGAGCTGGAGGACCTGGCCTTGAGGACCCTGGAGCCGGAAGCCTTCGCCGACCTGGTCAAAAAAGTGCGGGATTCCCGGTCGGAACAGGAAAAACATATAGAGGAATTCGCCGGCCCGATCCGTGAACTGCTGGAGGTCAATCACATTAAAGCCAGGATAGTAGGCCGGCCCAAGCATTACTACTCCATTTGGGGCAAGATGCAGCGCCGCCGGGTCAACTTCGAGAAGATTTACGACCTGCTAGCCATCCGTATTATTGTTGATCGCGTGGATGAGTGCTACGCTGCTTTGGGGATTATTCACCAGCTCAATACTCCCGTTCAGGAGCGTTTCAAGGATTTCATTGCCACCCCCAAGCTGAACGGTTATCAGTCCATCCATACCACTGTGGTAGGCCCCACCGGGAAAGTGGTGGAGGTTCAGATCCGGACGGATGAAATGGACCAGACCGCCGAAATCGGGGTGGCGGCCCACTGGCGCTATAAGGAAGACAACTCCGGAGGCATCACACCCATGGACCGCCAGGTCCGCTGGCTGAGGGAGCTGGTGGAAGTAGTGCAAAATGAAAAGTCCACCCCGGAGGAGTTTCTGGAACTCCTCCGGGTTGATCTGTTCAACGACGAGATCTTTGTTTTCACGCCTAAGGGCGATCTCGTCCAGTTGCCGGTTGGAGCTTCGCCGGTGGATATGGCCTTTGAGGTCCATACCGAAGTAGGCCTCCACTGTGTGGGTGCCCGGGTCAATGGTAAAATTGTGCCCCTTAACACTGTGTTGAACAACGGGGACACGGTGGAGATTGTTACTTCGGAACATCAGACCCCCGGCCATGCCTGGCTGAAGTTTGTTCAGACGGGAAAGGCGAAGACCCACATCCGGAAGTTCATTCGCCGGGCCCAGCTGCAGGAGAGTATCCGTCTGGGGCGTGAAATGATGGACAAAGCCCTTCGCCGCCTGAAGCGCACTTCTCTCAAGAAGGAGTTGCGCAAAGATCCGCAAAAGGCGGGGTATGATACCGAGGATGCTCTGTATGCTGTCCTGGGACGCGGGGATGTCACAGTTCGGCAGATCATCGAAAAATTTGTACCGGATCTCGTTCCGGAAAGCATGGGTCTGGATAGGAAACTGACCCAGCCTCCCACTCGCCGATTGCGGAAATCGGCCCAGGGTGTGCGAGTAGATGGCATATCCGACCTGCTCATCTCCCTGGGAAAATGCTGCAACCCTATCCCCGGCGATGAGATCATCGGGTTCGTTACCCGCGGCCGGGGGATTACGGTGCATCGAGTGACCTGTGCCAATCTCCCTTTGATCGGTGGAGATCAGGATCGCTATGTGGAGGTGGAATGGGATGTGGACAAACGGCGGGATTTTGTGGTTCCGCTGAAGATCGTAGCGGAAGACCGCAAGCACTTCCTCAAGGACGTCACGGAATCAATATCGAAGCTGAATACTAATATTGTCAGCGTCGACATGACGGTGGAGGAAGGTATCCTGACCCTCTTTATGGCAGTAGAAGTGGACGGCATTCGCAAACTGGAGCGAATCAGGAACCGCTTGAAAATGATACCTGGAATAATATACATGGAGCGTGAATAAACATGAAAAGTAAGAGTATAACCTACACGAAAAAAGACGTAACCCAGTTGGTAGCCGAGAAGCTGGATAAGCCGGTATCCCAGATGAAAGCCCCGGTGGACGCGGTTTTCGAATCCCTGCGGGAAATCATGAGTAAGGATCACCGGGCTTTACGCGTCGAGATCAGGAACTTCGGCGTGTTCGAGGTAAAGCCGACAAAGGCCAAACCCCGGGCGCGCAACCCAAGGACCAACGAAGAGGTCTATGTCCCGCCCAGAAGGAAAAGCCACTTCAAACCCGGCCGGCTGCTCAAGGGGGTTCTCAGGAAACCACTGGAGAATTTTTAAGCCTGCCCGGCTCTTGGCGCGCATCCTCGGCATTGACTACGGTGAACGGCGTATCGGCCTCGCCGTCTCCGATCCTACCCACGTCATCGCACAGCCCCATACCACCATCATCCGGAGGGACTCAGAGGCGTGGTGGGACCAGCTGGCGGCGATTATTGCCGAGCAGGAGGTAGAGGCTATCGTGGTGGGTTATCCACTCACCCTGAAGGGCTTAGCCTCCCGGCAGACCGAAGCGGTGGAGCGGTTTATCACCCGGCTCCAGGAACGGGAGTCGTTGCCAATTTACCGTTATGATGAACGCCTTACGTCCGTAGCCGCCAGAAGAGCCCTGCAACAGCAGGGGATCAAAACCGGACACCGGAAAGAGGCCGTGGACCGCACCGCCGCCGCCCTGATGCTCCAGGATTACCTGGACAGCCAACAATGAACAGCCGAGACATCCTCGCCTGGGGCCGGAACCTGCCCACCTCATGGAAGCTGGTGCTGGCAGGGGCAGTTACCGGGCTCAGCTTCCCACCGGTTCCCCTGGGATTCCTGGCCTGGATAGGGCTGGTGCCCCTGATCGATACGTGGTTGAAATCCCCCTCCCCCTCCCGGTCCGCCTGGTATGGTTTCCTCTGGTCGCTGGGATTTCTGTTTGTGGTGCTGTACTGGCTGGCCTTCAATTCGGGCACCTACTGGTGGGCCGCGTTTGTAAGCATGGTAGGTACCGTGCTGATCCTCTCGGTGAACTATCTGTTCCTGGGCTGGTTGTTTGGTTGGTTGCACAAGTGGTTGGGCCCCGTGTCCATGTGGTTGCTGCCCCCGGTTTGGGTGAGCGTTGAGTTCCTTCGCTCCTTCGGGACCCTCGGTTTCCCCTGGGTGGCCCTGGCTAATTCCCAGACCGACTTCCTGCTGCCCATTCAGAACGCCGAAATCTTCGGCATATACGGGTTAAGCTTCTGGGTGGTCCTGATGAATGTGCTGATGGTGGATCTGTGGCACAAAGGCTGGCGGCGGCGGCCGGCAATCGGGCTGGCCTTGGTCCTGGTCCTGCCCTGGCTATCCGGGTGGCTCTTGCTGCCAAAGGTTCCGGAGGCCACTTTCCCCGTCGGCGTGGTCCAGCCCAATGTTAATGCGGCCGAGAAATGGAACCCGGAAACCTGTGACCAGCATTTCACTCAGCTGGGTGAGATGACCCGGATCGTGGCCGTGGACTCTCCCAGGGTAGTAATCTGGCCCGAAGCGGCAACCCCGGCCTACCTGCGCAGGGGCGGACAAGGCTATTTGCGGCAGATCCAGGAGGATCTCAGGCTCCTGAAATTCCCGGTAGTGACCGGGATGCCCGATTTTAAACGGCTCACCGATGACGACGTGCAGCTTTACAATGCCGTCGGCTATATCGACAGCCTTGGTATCCAGCAGCAGTATAACAAGATCCGTCTGGTGCCCTTCGCTGAGACCATTCCGCTGATTTTCAGGTGGACCAGGATCGTGGAGCTTCTTGGAGTCAACCTGGGGGAATTCACCGCTGGTCATAGATACACGGTTTTCCAGGTGGACGGCATCCCGTTCAGCGTGGGTATCTGTTTCGAGACTACCTTTCCGTCCCTTTACCGGAGGTTCGTCCTTGAAGGGGCCGCTTTCTTGGTAGGAGTGGTGAACGACGGCTGGTACAACAATGGCCTTGCCACGGGGCCTTACCAGCACGCGGCCCAATTCCGCTATCGAGCCATTGAGCTGAGGCGTCCGGTGGTGCGAGCCGCCAATACCGGCATCAGCATGGTCATCGATCAGGCCGGAAAAGTCATTGCCCGCTTAGGGCTTAACAATGAGGGAGTATTCGTCGCCCGGATTGCGCCGGCCACGGGCCTGACCTTCTATGCCCGGTTCGGTGACCTGTTCGCCTGGCTTTGTGTCGTGGTGGGCGTGATACTCTCCATCGTCGCCTATCGAAACCGCTTGAAAGCCGGGGGTCAGCCTGATGCGGCATAGAGTCTGGCCGCTGATTCTCATCCTGGCCCTGGGCTGGGTGCCTTCCCTTCCCGCCCGGGATACCGGCGGGTCAGTCGAAAAGGGCGCACTGATAAGGTCGCTGATCATTCCCGGCTGGGGGCAGTACGTGCTGGGCGACCACAGCACGGCCCGGAAGCTGGTGCTGGCCGAGACCGGTCTGTGGTTGAGCTTGCTTGTTACCCGGGGAGCCGCCGGTTGGTATCAACAGGACTATCGGGCTTTTGCCGCGCTTCACGCCGGCGTCGCCGCCCCCCTGAAATCGGATATTTACTACTACCGCCTGGGTCAGTACGATTCCATTTACGAGTACAACCAGGTTCAGCTGCGGCAGCGCTATATCAGCGATATTTATCGCCCGGAGGGGGAATATAACTGGCAATGGGACGATCCCGACAATCGTAAGCGGTACAAGAACCTGCGTCGCTCCAGCCTGCTGGCAACCAAGGGGGCCCTTTTTATCGTGGGTGGCATGGTAGTAAACCGCGCCGTTGCGACTATTCACGTGCTTTTTCTGTCCCGTCTGGGGGTAACGGCTACGACCAGCTGGACACCCCTGCCCGGCGGTGGCAGTGTAAACATTCACCTGCTGCGATAGTATGCCGTTCCCCGGGACTGATGAAATGTCTGCTGCGGGAGTTCCTGAAAGAGCTCACTCCGGCTGGCTGCAGAGGAGCGGCTATAATCCCCTGGTCATGGTTGTACTGATTATGGCCGGGCTGTTGTCCATATCATTGTCCAGGAACATGTTTCAATTCGCCTATGCGGCAGCTGTATTTCTGCTTTTGTTTCTGCCCCTGGGCCTGCACCTGGCGCCCCTGGGACGCAGCATCAGGCTTATGCTCCCCTGGACCCTGGTTTTTTTTGCCATTCACCTGGCTTTTTCCTATATTTCCGGGCCGCAGCCGGGGCTGGGTGATGTTCTCCGCCGAGAGTTTATCGTACTGCTCCGGTTCATCGGCCTGGCCGGAGTGATGGGCACACTCCGGGAAGGAATGGATGCCCAGTCTGTGGTGGATAGTATCAAGACCCTGATGGACCGGCTTCGAGTCAGAAGCCGCCGCGTGGAGGATTTCCTGCAGACACTCAGGCTTATCCTGGTATTTATCCCCCAGGTGATGCGGGAATACCAGAGCCTGGAGCGATTCAACCTGGCCCTGGGCTTTAAACCGCCAGGCACCCTGCGGGAGAGGGTCAGATTTTACGGCGGCAACCTGCTGCCGGTGATGTCACGCTCCCTGGCCCGAGCCCGTCAGCTGGGGGAAATCATGACCCTGAGGGGGTATGGACGGGTCATTCCACGGGGCCAGCTTACCCCCCTGCCATTCCGGTTCCAGGATAGTGCGGCGGTAGTGATCATTACGGTACTCCTGGGCAGCTCGGGATGGGTGTTTTAAATTTCAAGATGCTCATTGAATATGACGGTACGGCCTTTCACGGCTGGCAGCTTCAACGCCGGGAGCGGACCGTCCAGGCCGACCTGGAAGCGGCCCTGAGACAGGTGACGTCCCAGCAGAAGGTCACGGTCGTCGGGGCCGGTCGCACGGATGCCGGCGTCCACGCCCGGGGGCAGGTGGCCAGCGTGAAACTGGATACCACCATCCCGCCGGAACAGCTGCGGCGGGCGGTCAACAGCCAACTGGCGGAGGATGTCCAGGTCAAGACTGTTGAGGCGGTCCCTGATAATTTCCATGCCCGGAACAGCGCGGTAAGGCGCCGGTACAGTTATACAATGACCACCGCCCGGCCCGTTCTCGGACGGCAGTACGTATGGCCGGTCAGGCATTCCCTCAACCGGGACTTACTGATTAGGTGCGCTGAGCAGGTCACCGGGGAACACGATTTCGCCGGTTTCGCCCGGGCCAATGCGAGCGTGGATTCCACTCGCTGCCGCGTGGAGGTTTCCCGATGGGAGTTAACGGAGTTCGATATGGTGTATCACATCACCGCCGACCGCTTTCTCCACCACATGGTCCGCTACCTGGCAGGTACCATAGTAGAGGTGGCGCGAGGCCGGTACACCGTGGAACAGTTCTGCTCTCAGCTTGAAACGGGTCCCGGGTGCGTCACCGTCTATCGGGCACCGGCCCGGGGACTGGTCCTGGAGGAAGTGTCGTATCCGTCTGGCAATTCAGCGGGTCCGTGAAGTGAAGTTGAGCGTAATAAGGCATTCATGAGAATAAACAACGGCAGGGTATACCCATGAGATACAGGCGCAAAGCGATCCTTCTGGCCGGGCTGCTAGCCCTCAGGCCGTTATTCCTGCCGGCCCAGATCCACGACGAGATTGCCCTCAGCCGTCAAACGGCTCTCACCCGGGCCATCCAGCAGGTAAGTCCCGCCGTGGCGGGTATTAACGTCGTCAAGCTGCAGAAAGGTCCCAGCGCCTACAGCCTGCTGTTTGACGACCCTTTCTGGTCCAACATGTTTCCCGAAACCTACCGCCGGGTGGAAAGCCTGGGGTCAGGGCTGGTACTCTCTTCCGACGGCTATGTGACCACCAACGCCCACGTGGTGGAAAACGCCGCCGAGATCATTGTTACCCTGCCGGGAGGACACCAGTACGAGGTAAAAGACCTGTATACCGATCCCCTGACGGATATCGCCCTCCTGAAGATCGATGCCCGGGGCCTGCCGGTCGTCAAGTTGGGTGATTCCAACGAGCTGATAATCGGCGAGTGGGCCATCGCCCTGGGGAACCCCCTGGGCCTTTTTGACGTGAGCAAACAGCCGACCGCAACCGTCGGTATCATCAGCGGGCTGCACATGGATTTCGGCCACCGGGAGCCGGGCCGGGTCTACCAGGATATGATCCAGACCGACGCGTCCATCAATCCCGGTAACAGCGGCGGGCCGCTGGTAAACGCTGATGGTGAGGTGGTTGGGATCAACAGCTTTATCTTCACGGAAAATCAGTACTCCGCCGGGTCTATCGGCATCGGGTTTGCTATTCCCATCAACCAGGTGAAGGAGGTGGTGGAGGAGCTGAAGACCAAGGGCCGCGTGGACCGGAGTTTCGACACCGGGATAGTCGGCCGCCCCGTGAATCGTGACATCCGGAACTATTTGCGCCTGCCTGTCAATTACGGTCTTTTTGTCACACTGGTGGTGAAAGGGAGTTCCGCCGAAAAAGCCGATATCATGCCGGGCGACGTCCTTCTGGAGGTGAATGGGAGACCGGTCAGCAGCAAACGCGATTTCATCCAGGCGGTGGAGGAAGATCTCCTTAAGACCGGCGATGTTATCACGGTGAAAATCTGGCGGGATGGACGGGAGATGAACGTTTCCCTGGTTTTAGGCAGATAAGGATACTGAGGTGATTCCACGCTACACTACCCCCGAGATGGGCCGCATCTGGAGCGACCAGTACAAGTACGAAACCTGGCTGAAGGTGGAGATTGCCGTTTGCGAGGTGCTGGCCGAGCAGGGACGTATTCCGCAGCAGTCCCTGGAGAACATCAAGGCCAGGGCCGCTTTCGATCAGGCCCGCATCGAGGAGATCGAGGCCACCACCCGTCACGACGTCATTGCCTTCCTGACCAATGTGGGGGAGCACGTAGGACCCGACGCCCGCTTTATCCACCTGGGCATGACCTCCTCCGACCTGTTGGATACTTCCCTGGCCCTGTTGTGCGTGGAGGCGGGAAAACAGATCCAGGGCCGAATGGAGGATTTCCACCGGCTGCTGTGTGAACGGGCCCGGGAGCACAAGTTCACCTGGCAGATCGGGCGGACGCACGGCGTTCACGCGGAGCCGATCACCTTCGGCCTGAAGCTGGCCCTGTGGTCGGAGGAGACAGCCCGGAACCTGCGCCGCTGGGAGGCCGCCCTGGAGGAGATCGCCGCCGGGAAAATCTCCGGCGTCGTGGGGACCTATGCCCATCTCTCACCGGAGGTTGAGCAGCAAGTTTGTGAGCGCCTGGGACTGAAGGCAGCCAGCATCTCCAACCAGATAGTCCAACGTGACCGCCACGCCAGCTACCTTTCCGCCATCGCCATCACCGGCGCCACGCTGGAGAAGATCGCCCTGGAGGTTCGCCACCTTCAGCGGACCGAGGTCCGGGAGGCGGAGGAGCCGTTCAAGAAGGGGCAGAAAGGCTCATCGGCCATGCCGCATAAGCGGAACCCCATTATCGCCGAACGGGTCTGCGGTATGGCCCGGCTACTGCGGGCTGATGCCCTGGCCGGCCTGGAGAACGTGGCCCTGTGGCACGAACGGGATATCTCCCACTCTTCGGTAGAACGGGTTATCCTGCCCGATGCCACCACCACCCTGGACTATATGCTGCTGAAGATGACCGACCTTATTAAAGGCATGGTCGTCTACCCGGAACGGATGGAGCACAACCTCAACCTGACAGGCGGTCTTATTTTCAGCCAGCCGGTGCTGCTGGCCCTGGTGGAGAAGGGTGCCAGCCGCGAAGATGCCTACTCCCTGGTTCAGCGCCATGCCATGGAGGTGTGGGAACGGGGAGGCGATTTCCTCCGGCTGCTCCAGGACGATCCCGAAGTGATGGCACTCCTATCCGAGCGTGAACTGGAAGCCTGCTTTAATTATGACAACCTGCGCAGGAATATCGAAACAATCTACAAGCGACTTGGCATTTGAGAAAGGGAAACCATGAAGAAAGGTGAACTTCCTGTACGAAGGGAAGGCCAAGAAGGTCTTCAAGCCCGAGGACCCAGCCTTACTGATTCAGCAATTCAAGGACGATATCACCGCCTGATAGGCAAGGATGTACAATGGCTCCCGAAGGACGCATAATTCTCGCTCCGTTGCTGGGTCTGGCGGTTTTGGCCGGTGTGGTACTGTTATTAGCCCCACATTCATGGCTGCAAGGGGTAACTGGTTTCATTTGGGTGCTGGCGGGCCTGTCTCTGGTCTTTTTCAGAGACCCGGTGCGAGTGCCGCCGACTGATCCCCATGCCTTCGTTTCCCCGGCGGATGGCAAGGTAGTGGCCATCCAGCCTATTGAATACGATGAGCACATAGGTGGAGAGGCGTTACAGGTTGCCATTTTTCTCTCGCTATTCAATGTTCACGTCCAGCGAGTGCCTGCCGATGGTCGCGTCGATTCCACGCGGTATCAGTCCGGCCGGTTCCTGGCGGCATTTAAACCGCAAGCCAGCAAAGAAAATGAGCAGGCGGTGACCTATTTCACTGGAAACGGAGGTAAATTTACGGTCAAGCAGATCGCGGGAATACTGGCCCGACGCGTTATCTGCCATATGTGCTCGCAAAGCGCGGTGCAGCGTGGTGACCGCCTGGGATTTATCCGGTTCGGCTCCCGAGTGGAGATCATCGTACCGGCCGATTTCCAGCTCCAGGTTACGACAGGAAAGCGGGTAAAGGGGGCCACCACAATAATAGGGTATTTTTCGTCATGAAACTGAAAAAACGGATCAATAAACATCACATCCCGAGTTTATTTACTCTCCTGAATATGTTCCTGGGATTCCTGGCCATTATAAGCGTTGCGGAAGGGAATTACCCTCGGGCCGCTTATCTCATCGTCGGTGCCGCCATATTCGATGCCCTGGATGGAAAACTCGCCCGGTGGATTCAGCAGCCGTCTCAGTTCGGCACTGAGCTGGATTCCCTGGCGGACGTGGTTTCCTTCTGTCTTGCACCGGCGCTCCTGATCTGGGCACTATACGCCCGTGATCTGCACCCGGTGCTGGGAGCCTTGATTGCCGGTGCCCCCCTCTACTTTGGCGCCCTGCGTCTGGCACGCTACAACGTAGGACAGCATTCCAGACCCCATTCCTCTTTCGAGGGACTTCCCTCCCCGGTGAATGCCCTGGTGATAGTGGCGCTGGTTTTCTATTACCACGGGCAGGGTCAAGCTGCCGCTAAGGTGGTCTTGCCTATAATAATGGCCACTTCTTTCCTGATGATCAGCCCGATCAGGTATCCCAAGACCCCCAGGCTCACGTTTCGAGCGGGGCTTGGCAATACCCTTTACCTCATGGCAATAATAGTGTCCCTGATTGCGATACCGATTTTCGGCGGCCGGGCCGTGCTGCCTATTGTGCTCGTCTACCTACTCAGCGGGCTCGTCCGGTGGTTCACCAGGACCGACTCCACGGTGGAGCTGCAATCGGTTGAGAAGGAAACTTGAGGGCACTCATCTATATTACCCCGAAGGAGGGGATATTAGATCCCCAGGGCCTGACCGTAGGCAAGGCCCTGCGCAACCTGGGAATGAAAGAAGTGACCGGAGTGCGCATGGGCAAGTATATTGAAATGGATCTGCCGGGGATTACCAGCAAAAAGGCAGAAAAGATCACCAAGCAAGCTTGTGACCGCCTCCTGGCCAACCTGAACATCGAGTCCTATCGTTTTGAGATTGTGAAGTAGACCTAATGCGGTTCGCCATTCTCGTTTTTCCCGGTTCGAATTGTGACCACGATGCCTATCACGCAGTGCGGCACGTTTTGGGCGAAGAAGGGGCTTTTATCTGGCACAAGGAGCGTTCGCTGGACGGCTTTGACGCCGTGATTATTCCAGGGGGCTTCTCTTACGGCGATTATCTGCGCACCGGCGCGATCGCCCGATTTTCGCCCATCATGTCGGCGGTGCAGGAATTTGCCCGACAGGGAAAACCGGTTATAGGTATCTGTAACGGCTTTCAGATCCTGGTGGAAGCCGGGCTCCTGCCGGGTGCGCTTATCAGCAACCGGAGCCTGCGGTTTATCAGCAGAATGGTGTACCTCAAGCCCGAAGACCAAAGCAGCCTGTTTACCGCCGGCCTGGATGCCAACCGAACCTATCGGATGCCCATAGCACATCAGAGCGGAAATTACTTAATCTCGCCTGAGGCGCTGGACCGGCTGGAGCGGAACGGTCAGATCGCTTTTCGCTATGCTACACCGGCGGGCGAGATATCCCCGGAAGCCAACCCCAACGGCTCGACAGGCAATATCGCCGGTGTCCTGAACCGGGAGAAAAACGTGCTGGGTCTGATGCCGCACCCCGAACGGGCCGCCGAAGCAATCGTGGGCTCGGATGACGGACTGGCTTTTTTCAAGTCCATGGTGGAGTACGGCTGATGGCCCTTCCCAGCTACCAGAAGCGATCCCTGGGATTCATTTTCATAATTCTCATTTTCGGCGCCATTGTAGGGACGTTATTTGGGAACGTGCTGGCCCTGCTGCTTCCTGAAGGCGTGGTAAAGCAGTTCTTTCTCCAATCGGTCAGTTGGGGAATCAGTCCGGTAACGCTGGACTTCATAGTAGGCACAGTAACTTTTGGTCTGCGCGTCAAGTTCAATATCATCAGCGTATTAGGCCTGGCAGCTGCCTATTACTTTCTGCGCTATTTCCGTTAATCCTTGTGTTAATGCTTACCGTTAACGGCACTGATTGAGGGAATAAGCGTGAGAAATCCGGTTGTTTTGATTAACTTTATCGAGTTTCAGATTGAGAATTAGATAGGAGGTGCTCATGTCACTGGGCTTTGGTGAAATCCTGGTCATTCTGTTCATAGTCCTGTTGTTGTTTGGTGCTAAGAAGCTTCCCGAGCTGGCCCGTGGTCTGGGCCAGGGTATGCGTGAGTTCAAGCGCGCGACCAATGAGATTCAGGATGAAATCAAGTCGGCGACCAATCTGGACGAGCCGCCGAAGAAGGTGACCGATAGCTCCACCCAAGAGCAGGAAGACTAGCCCACCGGTTTCCTAACGGTGACTCCCCGGCTCAGCGAGCGGATTAAAGCCTTTCCCGCCGCCCATAAGGAACAGTCCGAGCTAAACGCGGTCATCACCGATATATCATCTCAGGCCCTGGCACGCCTGGATGGGGGCCGGAGGCAGGGTCCTTTATCGGACTACCTGCTGGCCATAAAAGACAACCTGAACCTGGTGGATTCCCCTACCACCTGCGCGTCCCGGACGCTCACGGGTTACATTTCACCGTATACGGCCACGCCAGTACAGCGGCTTCTGGACGCTGGCGCAGCCATCGTTGCCAAGACCAACCTGGACGAGTTCGCCATGGGTTCGTCTACCGAGTATTCCTGCTTCGGACCCACCCGCAATCCCTATGGCCCCGATCTGGTTCCCGGTGGCAGCAGCGGCGGGTCGGCGGTAGTGGTGGCCTCCGAATTAGTGGATGCGGCCCTGGGGAGTGACACCGGCGGGTCGGTGCGTCAACCGGCGGCTTTCTGTGGCCTCTTCGGCCTCAAACCTACTTATGGGAGAGTTTCCCGGTACGGACTGGTAGCTTTCGCTTCATCCTTTGATCAGGTGAGCGTTTTTGCCCGCAACACCGAGCTGGCGGCCAGGGTGTTTGAAGTAATTGCCGGTCACGATCCTCTGGACAGTACTTCCGCATCCGAGCCGGTAACGTCGTTTTCCTACGATGAGGAGCACGCCCATAGCCTCACTATCGGCATTGCCCGGGAATACGAACACGAGGGTCTGGACAAGGAGATCGGCAGCCGCTACAGGCACCTTATCAAATTTCTCAAGAGTGAGGGTTTCACCGTCAAGGAAGTCTCCCTGCCCCACACGGACTACGGGATAGCAGCTTATTATATCCTCACAACAGCCGAGGCCTCATCCAACCTGGCAAGGTATGATGGAATCCGCTACGGGATGCGCTCCCGGGCGGAAGGAGACCTGGAAGGGCTCTACACGGATACCCGCAGCAGCGGCTTTGGTCCCGAGGTGCAGCGGCGCATCATGCTGGGCACCTACGTCCTCTCAGCCGGATATATGGACCGCTATTACATCCGCGCTCAGCGCACCCGCCGTCTCATCCAGCGGGATTTCCTCCAGGCCTTCAAAGAAGTAGACCTCCTGCTTACACCAACTACTCCTACCCTCCCCTTCCCGATTGGCACCAAGATTGACGATCCAATCACCATGTACCTGTCGGACGTGTTCACCGTGCCTATGAGTCTGGCAGGTGTGCCGGCCATGAATATTCCTGTGGGCCAGTCCCGCGAGGGTCTTCCAATCGGGTTGCAGCTGACGGCTAACTACTTCGGAGAGGAAACTATTTTCCAGCTCAGCCGTTTTATCGAGCAAAGATATTCTGTCTGATAAATGCTCGAATTCCAACAGCCCTGGTGGATGCTCCTGCTGGTGCTGGTGCCGCTGCTTTACTGGTGGTATCTGCGTCGGGGGCGCAGTCGTGAGGGCGTGCTGCGGTTCTCTTCGCTGGCTCTGTTCGACCCGAGCGACGTCCGCACGGGTGGTCTGAAAGCAGGCCTCCTGCGAGGCATCAGATTCCTTCTTCTGGCCCTGATGGTCCTCGCCCTGGCCCGCCCCCGCTTTGCCGATGTTGTACGGGAATCCAAAGTTGAAGTTATCGATATCATGATGGTACTCGATATATCGTCATCCATGCGAGCGGCCGATTTTAAGCCCAATCGCTTGGAAGCGGCCAAAAAAGTGGCCCGCCAGTTCATCATGGACCGTCTCTACGATCGTATCGGCATTGTGGTTTTTGCCGCTGAGTCCTTTATCCAGTGCCCCCTGACACACGATACCAACGTCCTGCTCAACCTTCTCGATCAGGTGACCATTGTGGATAAGGAACACGACGGCACTGCCATCGGCATGGCCATCGCCAACGCCATCAACCGTCTCCGGGATACCCCGGCCACCAGCAAGGTGATGATCCTCCTCTCCGATGGAAGCAACAATGCCGGTGAGTTGGACCCCACTACCGCCGCTCAACTGGCGCGGGAATTCGACATAAAGGTCTACACCATTGGAGCGGGTTCACACGGTATGGCACCTTACCCGATAAGCGATCCTGTGTTGGGTCAGCGGATGGTGAATGTAGAAGTAGAGCTGGATGAGGAGACCCTGCGCCAGGTAGCCGATATCACCGGGGGCCAGTACTTCCGGGCCACCGACCAGCAATCCCTGGCTGAAATCTACGATCAGATCAACCAGCTCGAGCGGACGGAGATCCAGGTTGACGAGTACCTTAATGTCCAGGAATTGTACAGCTGGTTGGTGATCCCCGCCAGTGTCCTGGGTCTGGTCCTGTCGGTGGTGAGTGTAGGCGTTTTCAGGAAGTATATAGGATGATCCAGTTCGCCCACCCGCAGCTGGCCCTGCTGTTCATCCCCTGGCTGGGGCTGCTGGCATGGAGCTTCTGGCGTCAGGAGCGTGCAATCCGGCGGCTCAGAGAACTGGGGGAAAGCCGGGTGCAGTGGTATGTTCTGGGCCGCGTACGGTTTCCCCGCCAGCGGGTAAAGAATGCGCTGTTTTTCCTGGGGCTGGGATTCCTGATTATGGCCGCCGTGGGTCCCAAGATGGGTACCAAGGTGGTGGAACTCAAGCGTCAGGGTGTGGATGTCCTGTTCATGCTGGACACGTCCACCAGCATGGACGCCACGGATGTCAGGCCCAGCCGGCTGGAGAAAGCCAAGTACGAGGTGGGACGCCTTATCAATGGTCTCCGTGGGGACCGGGTGGGCATGATCGTCGTTGCCGGAACCGCCCACCTGCATTTTCCCCTTACCTCCGACTACGCCGCCGCCCGCCTTTTTCTCAACGCCGTTGATACCAGGCTGATTCAGGTTCAAGGGACCGTGCTGGCCGAAGGCCTGGAGCTGGCCATGCGCACCTTAAATCCGGAGACGAAGAAGTACAAGTCGCTGGTTATACTGAGCGATGGTGAGGACCACGACGGCCGGGCCCTGCAGCTGGCCCGGAAAGCAGCCGGAACCGGCATCGTCATCCATACCGTGGGGATCGGGTCCCCGGCGGGTGCCCCCATCCCGATTGATGACGGCCGGGAGTTCAAGAAAGACCGGGCCGGGCGGATTGTCACCTCCGTGCTCAATGAACCCATGCTGGAGGAGTTGGCTCGG
>Ga0209976_10000974_pt1 | contig 17337 bp, 19 predicted proteins | sample SumtaG_FD_182806 | JGI IMG/M metagenome (GOLD analysis project Ga0209976, IMG submission 182806) | Deep subsurface microbial communities from Indian Ocean to uncover new lineages of life (NeLLi) - Sumatra_00157 metaG (SPAdes) (version 2) | ecosystem: Environmental > Aquatic > Marine > Oceanic >...
AGGTGAGCACTTCGAGATCCTGCTGGTCCTGGCGCTGTAAACCGGTGGAGGAGGTGCGCCTTGTACCGATCGGCCCTGAGGGCAACATGAAGTACTGGCGAGATAAGCAGGGGGTCCACCACGTCCCAAAACGGAGTCTGGAGGAAATTCTTATCTAGGTCTCCGCTTACAGCAGTTCAACCACGGTGGCCATTCCCATGCCTCCGCCGACACACAGGGCCGCCAGTCCATAGCGTTCGTCTCGTCGCCTCATCTCGTGGATCAAACTCACTACAATGCGCAACCCCGTAGCCCCAATGGGATGTCCCAGTCCTATGCCGGATCCGTTGACGTTGGTCCTCTCCCTGTCCAGACCGAGACCTTTTTCGCATGCCAGGTATTGGGCCGCGAAAGCCTCGTTGAGCTCTATAAGCCCCATTTCCCCCAGATCCATATCGGCCCGTGCGAGAACCTTCTCGGTGGCTGGTACGGGGCCGTAGCCCATGATCTCTGGCCGCACTCCAACGCTGGCCTGGTTGACTATCCTGGCCAGAGGTTTGATGCCCAACTCATCGGCTTTAGAACGCCTCATAACCACAGCCGCAGCAGCCCCGTCATTGAGTCCGGAAGAGTTGCCCGCTGTCACGGTCCCACCATCCTTGAATCCTGGTTTGAGTCGTGACAGGTCTTCCATCTTCATGTCAAAGCGCGTGTGCTCATCAGTAGCCACTAGTATATCGCCCTTGCGGTCCTTTACTGTCACCGGAACAATCTCCTCAGCAAACCGACCCGACTTCGTCGCGGCCTCTGCATTATGGTTACTCCTCAAAGCGATCTCATCCTGTTCCTCTCTGCTGATGGAGTAAATTTCGGCCAGATTCTCAGCTGTCTGCCCCATTATCATCCTAGGGCCAATCAGGCTACTGCCCGAGTGCAGAATCTCCCATACAGAATCCACCATCTTCCCATCCTCCAGACGCTGGCCCCAGCGGGCCGAGGGCAATACGTACGGACCGTTGCTCATTGACTCGGTGCCCACAACAAGGACGGTATTCGAGTCCCCAGCCAGGATCTGAGCGCGGGCGCTGGAAAGAGCTTGCATGGACGAAGAACACTGTTTTTGCACGGTGTAGGCCGGCACCTCCACCGGGATGCCTACTGACAACGCCGCGTTGCGTGCCGTATTGGCTTCATCCGGACACTGGATACAATCGCCAGCGATGACCTCGTCCACTTCCTCCCCTTCGATACAAGCCCTCTTTAACGCCTCCTTCATTACAATACCAGCCAGCTCATAGGCCCGCAGATTCTTCAGACTCCCGCCGAATCTGGCGATAGGGGTACGACAAGCACTTACGATAACCACTTCCTGACTGCTACGATCCATCTCATCTCTCCTGTGGCCGGATCATGCGGCCTGTCAATGAGCAAACTCTTTAAGATCTTTGAAGTGTAAGAGACTGTCCGGGTTAGCCATGGCATCCGTGTTCTTTACTACCTCACCATGGATGACTTTTCTAACCGAAATCTCCATCTTCTTCCCTGAAATGGTTCGAGGGATGTCCGGTACCTGAATGATCATTGCCGGAACATGCCTGGGAGTCGTATTGGTCCGTATCCGTTCCTTGATTCTGGCGATAAACTGTTCATCAAGCTCCACACCATCCCGAAGCACCACGAACAGAATCACGCGAACATCGTTTCCCCATGATTGCCCCACTACGATGGAGTCCATCACCTCCTCAACTGACTCCACCTGGCGGTAAATTTCGGCTGTTCCGATACGTACGCCGCCGGGGTTCAATGTGGCGTCGGAACGACCATAGATGATCGCACCGCCGTTTTCCGTAATCTCGATGTAATCGCCGTGACGCCACACACCAGGATAGTGATCGAAGTAAGCTTCATGATACTTGCTCCCGTCTCCATCATCCCAGAACCCGATGGGCATCGAAGGGAATGGTTCCGTACACACCAGCTCACCTTTCTCTCCGATCACAGGCCTGCCATACTCGTCCCACGCCTCCACCTTCATCCCGAGTCCCAGCTTCTGGATCTCGCCAGGGTAAACCGGGCTAACAGGTGAACCGAGCATAAAACAGCTGATGATATCGGTGCCTCCTGAAATAGAGGACAACTGGAGGTCCGATTTGACCGCCTCGTACACCCAGTGAAAGCTTTCTATAGAGAGAGGGGATCCAGTTGAAAGAATCGCACGCAAATTCTTAAGGTCGCACTCTTCACCAGGACGAAACTTCGACTTGGCCATCATGCTAAGGTACTTGGCGCTGGTCCCGAAGACGGTGATCCCCAGGTCCTGGGCCATCCGCCACAATACCGATTTGTCGGGGTAAGCAGGGCTACCATCGTAAAGAACCACGGTACTGCCCGCGAAAAGGGAACTCACTACCCAGTTCCACATCATCCATCCGCAAGTGGTGAAGTAGAATATAGTATCTTTATGACTCAGATCGGTGTGCAGAATCAGTTCCTTGGCGTGCTGTAAAAGTGTCCCGCCAGCGCCATGGACAATGCATTTGGGCACTCCTGTAGTACCAGATGAGTACATAATAAAAAGAGGATGATCAAAAGGAAGCTGAGCAAATTTGACCTCACTGGCATCGTTGGCCAGAGCTTCCGACCAAAGGACCGCATCGGAAAAACCTGCCATATTCGGAGAGTCGTTCACATAGGGAACCATCACAACCCGCTCAATCGAGTCTATTTTCTCAACCACTTTCCCTACCTTTGCAAGGCAGTCGAAGGGACGTCCATTGAAATGGTATCCGTCGCAGGTCACCAGAACCCGGGGCTCAATTTGACCGAAACGGTCTATAACACCTTGAAAACCAAAATCGGGGCTGCACGATGACCAGATTGCTCCCATGCTGGCAGCAGCAAGCATTGAAATCACTGACTCCATTCGGTTGGGCATAAATCCTGCTACACGGTCACCGGACCGAACACCTGAATCAGCCAGGAAACGGGCCATTTTCGCCACCGCCGTGTAAAGTTGATTGTAAGTCAATTCCTCTCGTCCATTTCCTCCGTCACGAACGAAAACCAGGGCTGGCTTGTCTCCTCGCTTCGACAAAAGATTTTCTGCGAAGTTAAGACGGGTGCCCTCAAACCAACTCGCTCCCGGCATAACCCGGTTCTTGAGAACCGAGTCGTATGAAACCGAGGCTCTGATACCAACAAACTCCCACACCGACTCCCAGAACTCTGGAATATCCTCTATGGACCAGCCGTAAAGATCGTCAAAACCGGTAAAGGCCTTCGCGTAACGGTCGTTTACGAATCGAATGAAAGCAGTGATGTTCGAACGTTCTATGTTCTCGTTAGATGGGTTCCAAAGCGGATCGGTCATCTTCCTACCTTAATGAGGGCTATGATTGCCGCGCAGCAGTTTCGCCAGAGCCTCAGCCAGTTGCCACTTGTCCCACCCCTGGCCAAGACCTGAGATCAGGGTAGGAGTCACTTGAACTACCTCCCGATGAGGACCGGTGAGCGCTACGTAGGTCGTGTGTTCCATTATTCCCACCCCGATACGTACTCCATCCTTGTGGTGACGCCCCTGCCCTTTGGTGTAATGCACCGTATATGGGGTAGCAGCATCCGGGTCCAGACTTTGAAGGGCTTCAACGACCCAGTCCTTGTTTTCAGCTCCAGTACCTCCTGTGGTGATAACCAGACCATACCCGCTCATCGCCGCTCCCGTAAGCCTTCCGATAATGATATCCCGGTCATCGGGAAGAACCTCGCCGGATGCGACCTCAAAACCTTTAGCGCCAAGTTCCTCCACCAGAAAAGGAGTATTCGTATCAACGATTCGACCTGCAATGATCTCATCCCCGGTTGGCAAGACAAGTACGCGTCGTGCCAAACAAGACGCTATCTCTCCGGTTATCCGCACGACTTTCTCAGGCAGACCGTGCGCCTGTTGTCGGTCCAGTCCAATGAGTCCGAGCACCCCTTCGGAATGTATGCTGCTGCTTTCGGTCAACTTGATCCCGTCCACCCGGGACAGGGCGTCGAGCAAATCCTTTTTCTTGCTGACAATATTTTTCAGTTCAAGATCCTGCTCAAGAAGATCCAGTGTGATCAGGTCATCCCTGGCGTCAACAACCAGGACCTTTCCCGGTTCCAGCCCAAGCTTCCTGGCTACAACCAGGGCTGCCTCTTCCAGGTCGGCACCTTTAAGAAGCAATCCTGTGACAAAAAGCTCCGTCTTGTTAAACAGCCTCGTGACGGAAGCCGTATCCTGTTCAGGAAATAATGTCATAACGAAAATCCAGCAGAGGCGCGTCAATGAGAACTCGCCCAATGTCCACCATGTCCAGGTCTTCCCCAACGAGGCCGGCCAGTCCTTCCAGAGTAATTCCGCCAGCAAAGGCTAATCTCACAGAGGACCTGAAATTTCCTTTATGAAGATTCTCTGACACCAACCTCAAATCTTCTATTCGACCAGTATCCACTATTAAAACTCCCGCTCCAAGACGAGCGGCCTCAAGTGCCTCTTCCTGAACGGGAGCCGTATCACCCCGCACCTGTATAGCCACTACCCGGCCGGATAGCCTACTCGCTGCTTCCATTGCCGCTGGTATGGAACCAAAAACGCGAACATAATTTTTGTCCAGATATACGAAGGGTTCGTCAATGATCCTTGTGCCTACCCCTCCCAATGTCAGGGATTTCCTGAGTCTTTCCTTCATCTCAATCGGAAGTTTTTTCCACCCCCCGCAAACGACTTTTAATCCTCGGGCCATCTGGCAGGCCCTACGGGCGGCTGTGGCAACACCTGAAAACTTGCCCACGTGTCCCAGAAGCCGGTCCTCGCCCCTGATAATCTGACCAGGTTTTCCTGTAAGGACAGCGATGGTCTGTCCAGAAGAAACCTCTTGTCCCGACTCCATCATCGGTTTCATTGCAAGACCCAGGTTCATGGCCTCTTCGGCGACATCGTCAATGCCGGCAATCACTCCTGATTGGTTAGCCACGATCTGCGCCTTAACTATCCGATTCGAATGTCCCGCCAACAGTACTCCTGGCACATCAACCATGCATTCGTCATTGCAGGGAACACTTTTTCCAACTGCGGTATTCATTTGGTAACACTCCTGGTTTTATCTCTAAAGGATTCTCGTACTTCGCCCAGTGAATTAGCCATTACAGCAAGGGCGGACACTGTGAAGTATCGTACCCCCAGCTGGGCCATAGGAGGAATGTCCTTCCAGTCAACGATGTGGACACCGCAAACTTTGCCGGCCGCATCAACCTGATCGATGATCGCCTTTAGTAGTGACATCATTTCCGGTGCCGTGGTTGATTGATAGCCGTATTCTAATGAAAGATCACTGGTGCCTATGAAGATCGAATCAATTCCGTCTACCGTCAGAATCTGTGGAAGATTCTCCACCCCCTGACGAGTTTCTACCTGAATTGTCACTGTGGACCTGGCCTCGGCCTGAGTGAGCACCTCTTTTCGGGGAATGAAGCCGAAACCGGCTGCCCGGGTTGTGGATCCGAATCCGCGGTTGCCACGAGGCGGAAAACGAGTGGCTGCGACTGTTGCCGCTGCCAGTTCGGCAGTATTCACCGAGGGTATTTGTATCCCATGGGCGTTGGAATCCATGACATTCTGGATTCGCCCGGCGTTCATTTCCGGAAGGCGGACCACCGTCGGCAGATTCAGCAGGTCAGCTGCCCTCGTACATTCTTCCAACTCCAGACCACTGAAGTTGCCGTGCTCACCGTCAAAAATAATAAAGTCAAAACCCGCCCACGCCACCACTTCAACCAGAGCTGGTACAGGCAGATTCAAAAAGGCACCCAGCAGTGGAGGGTTGCCAGATTCTTTAAGTATTTTTTTTAATAACATATAAAACCCCCCGCCTCCCGCTGATGCCTGGGATCATTGAATGATATCTCCTTAAAGATAGTCTTCCCTGATAGGACAAAAGACGTCGATATTGATGATCGTCTCCTCCCCCGTCGGAGTCAGTGTGTGAGGCACATCAGACGGGACCTTTATCACATCACCAGGACTCATGGGCACTTTCTCATCACCAAGCGTGAAATCGCAGTCACCTGATAGGATATAAGTGATTTGTTCCTGGGAATGCTGATGCAGGGCCGGATTGGCATAAGGTTCAATGGTATTAATGACCATCATCATACTGTCTCCGGAAAATACCTGGCGGGTGACACCTTCACGGGCAAATATCTTCTCAATATCCTCGAAATTCATTTTTTTTATCATTTAACGCTCCTCCGGAATCGGGGAAATTTTTCATGCTCTATTGTCTAATACATTTTTATTTTCAGTCAGCATGTAGATAAAAACCCAAACCCCCAAACCAATCCCAAAACCAACCACATCGGTCATTAATCCTCCGTGGATCAATGCTATACCTGCACCCATCATCGTAGCTCGCTCCCATATATTCAGATTTCTACGGTGAAAAAAGCCGGCGATCCCCACGGAGAAGAAATAAATCCCGAAAACTGCGGTAATGGTTATCGGGAGGATCATCAGCAAGTTCCCTTTTAGCAAAAGGCCAGGATAGTAAACAAAAATAAACGGCAACAGAAAACCAGGCAATGCGATTGTCCAGGCCACGTAGCCGGTGTAAAGGGGCGGAGACCCGGACAACCCCGAGGCAGCATAGGCACCCAGAGCCACCGGAGGGGTGATGAAAGAATACATACCGTAATAAAAAACGAAAAGGTGAGCAGCCATGGGATCCACTCCCATCTCCACCAGAGCCGGCGCTACCAGGACCGCAAGGATGACGTAACAGGCGGTGGTAGTCAGGCCCATGCCCAGGATCAGGGAAACCACCATGGTCAATAAAAGCAGCATCAACAGGTTGCCACCAGCAAGGGTGGTAAGTATGTTCGAAAGTTGTAGACCCGTACCTGTCAGCGAAAGTATCCCGATAATGATACCCGCACAGGCACAGGCAGTTATCACCTCGAGCATCGCCCTGCCCGCCTTTTTAAACATTTCGATTATGCCGAGCAGGTCGAGGCGGTTCTTCCGAATTAAAAAGCCCATGGCCAAGGTCAACAGTGTCGCATAGAAAGCTGAGCGCGTCGGCGACCAGCGCAGAAAAACCATAAGTACTACCAGCAGAATTGGTGAAGCGAGGAGATAGGTCTTCCCTCTTTTGTCTTCACGATATTTCTCCACTTCAGCCTCTGTAAGTCCCGACAAACCAGCCTGTTTAGCCTTCAGATCTACGAAAACGAATAAAGCCAAATAGTAAAGTAGCGCAGGTATTATCGCCGCCTTTATCACTTCAAGGTATGGTACCTGCAGAAACTCCGCGATGATAAAGGCCGCCGCACCCATTATTGGCGGCATTAGCTGACCTCCGGTGGAAGAGCAGGCTTCAATTGCCCCGGCAACTTCGGACTTATAGCCCGATTTTTTCATTAGCGGTATTGTGAAGGTTCCCGTGCTCATGACGTTGGCAACAACACTCCCGGTAAGCATCCCCATCAGTCCGCTGCCTATAACAGCCGCCTTTGCCGGACCTCCCTTTGAACGACCAAAAATGCACATCACGCTGTCAATAAAATACTGTCCCGCTCCGGTGGCGTTCAAAAAAGTGGCAAAAAGAATAAAAATCACAACTACGGTGGCTGAAACACCCAAAGGTATGGTGAATATCCCTTCGGTCGTAAGAACGAGGTGGCTGATGATCCGTTCGGCATCAAAACCGCTGTGAACCAGAAGACCCGGCAGCTTATCGCCAAAAAAACCGTATATGATTGCGGTGACAGCGATGATGGGTAGAGGCCACCCCAGGACACGTCTTGTGGCTTCCAGTAGCAGGACGATAACTGCAGCGCCGACAATTATGTCCCACCCGTTTGAAATGCCGAGCCGGAATGCGATGTCCTCAGCGTAGAAATAGAGGTACGCGCCAGAGGCCAAAGCGCTCAGACAAAAGATCCAGTCCAACATTTTCCAGTAGTCGCTGACTTTCGGCCGGATAGGAATGACCAGGAATACCATCACCAGACCGAGGGTGAGATGGATAACCCTCTGTTCAATGGCTGTTAGTGGACCTGTGGCAGAGGTATAAAGGTGAAAGAGACTGAAAACTACTGCCACAAGAGTGAACGAGCGTGAACTGGCGTTCAGGAGCCATCTCCTGAAATTATCCATATTTAATCTCCATAAATCGTGCCATCAGCCTTGGCCACGAAATCATTTTCAAGGAAAAAAAATCCTCCCGTGACATGATTCGATCAAGCTTTACAACAGGAGATTGGCCGATCTGTATCCAGAATTCTGTGCTGTGTCCCATAGCAAAATTCACTTCCAAGTCAAACGGAGGATTTATCGCTATCTTGTAACCATCCCCCATAGCCTCACGTGGATAAACCTCTAATGGGTCATAATAGTTAAGAGCGTCGAAGGACCCGAAGAAAACCTCTACCAGACGAAGGTGACCATCAACGTGAATGTAGCTCTCCTCCTGAACAACCCTGTACAGAGAATGCACAAAACCGATTACGACTTTTTCTCTGTCAGCTATGGGCTGAACCAGAACGAGTGTACTTCCTTCCGAACCAGCCCGCACCTGTAACGCGGAAACGGGCCAACTCGAGTAGCCCACCATCACACACAAAATTGCCACCAAGAACAGTTTTGTCTTTCTTTTCACGACAATCCCGTATTGAAGCAGTTTGGGAAAAAATGACTCACTAAGGTCTGATTTCCCGCCTCGCCGTCTGGCGAGGCGGGAAATGGTTTTCACACAACCCATTGAAACAATCGCAAAGAAGGGTCACTTGTTAGAGCTTTCCCTTCTCCTTCAGGAATTGTTCTGCACCCGAATGAAAGGGGATAGCAACACCCTCAATGGCATCTCCCAGGTCCCAGGCATTGCCTGCTTGTGTATCTGGCCCCAGTTCATCTGTGTGGTCCAGTATGGTTTTGATAAGCAAATACACAGTTTCGGTAGATACATCGGCGTTGGTGATGAGGGTCGACGGGGCTGAAATGGTATTAACCGCTTTATCCTGGCCCGAGTAAGTGTTAGCCGGGATCACCGCTCGCGCGTAATAGGGATAATTTTTCTTAAGGTAGGCATACTGATTTTCTTCGATCGAGAGGAAATTGATCTTTTTAGTGGTGGACAAGTCCAACATAGATGAGGTGGGAATGCCAGCGAAAACCATAGAAGAGGTTATGGTCCCGTCTTTCAGAGCCTGTACCATTTCCGAGTAAGTCAAGTAGGTGGGACGGTAGTCCTCCAGTTTCAACCCGCTAGCCTCCAGAGCCGCCATGCTTACGAACTTGGAAGGACTTCCAGGAGCGCCAAGCGCAATTTTTTTACCCTTCAGACCGGCCATATTTTTGATACCCGAGGACTGAAGCGTCGCCCCCTGAAGAAGGGAGGCATGACCTGTCATGACCGCCCTCAGCTGAGGATATTCGGCTTTCCCTTCGAACTCCCGACCACCGGTATAGGCAAAAAATGCGGCGTCGGGCATGACGATGGCAAAATCAACCTTCTTATTTGCAACCAGATGGATGTTCTCTATGCTGGCCCCGGTGGACTGTACCACAAGCTTGTAACCGGGCATGTATTTTGATACCAGCTTTGAAATACCGGCGCCTATAGCATAGTAGGTGCCCCCGCTACCGCCGGTAGCGATGGAGATTACCTTTTGATCAGCGGCGATTCCACCAATCGCCGTACCAAGAACCAGGCACATGGCAGCTAACACAACGACTAATTTTCTGAACATTTTCTCCTCCTTCTTCTCTGGGCGATTCGGGCTCCCGAGACAGCAATTCCTTCCCTGATCACGGGCTCCCAGTTTATAGTTGCTATTGCCGATCACTAATCAACAGCTGGGGGTGCGGATTCAATCCCGCGTTGTTTGAGCCACAGCGGCATGAGTTCCTCATCCACGTGGCGAGAAAGGTCGGGTGCCAACCTATACAACTCTTCCGCGAGAGGGTGGCTCACGTTAAAACCACCCACCGCACCATCAAAGATCAGGACATTTTCGGTCTGAGCGAATTTGCGGGCAAACTCCACCGCCTTGGTCAGGCTTTCAACCCTCACACCGTAATCCATGAAGACAGGGTTTTGCTCATCGTTGACAAACAGGTCAGCCTGGGACCCCACAACGAGTGTAGGAAGTTGCTGTGCGAAAAAGGTTGAAGGATATCCTTTTGAGCAATAGTTCAGGATCAACGCCTTTATGGCAGGATTGGGCGGGGGCAGGATTCCCTGCACCAGGGGCTTAACACCTGGATATAGCATGTCGGTATAACGAGTAAATGCGGTGAAAGGCTTTGTCAGGTCAAACTCATCAATGTTAGCGTTTAAAAAATTACCGAAGAGAATCCCCCCTGCCGTCGTATAGGGGACTGGGCCTGGGTAATCTATTATCAGGATCGCTGATTCGATAGCACCTAGCAGGGTCACGATCTTGCCGTACCAATCCAGATTCAGGCGTGCGAACTCCTTATCCTGAGCCCCAAGGTCGTCGCTGGCGTCCACTCCCATAATACCTGCCGGGCCTACCTGAAGCATGCAGGAACATACGAATTTGTCTTGCACAAAATCCGATTCGAAGATCATTCTGGGCAGCAGGTTGGCGGCTCTGGGACCCATGCTCTGATGGTATGAAGAACGAGTTTCGATGGTGGCGTATGACATGGCGAAAGGTTTGAATAGCCGTCCCATCTGTCGGTGATAGTGAAGCTCACGAATATCATTGTTGTGAGCGTGGATAATCCACCGAGCTTTGTAGGCATCATCAATACCGTAGAGGGTGCCTATGGCTGTGTCGATCGCCACACCTCTGTCCACGGGTGCAATCCCCCTGGCCTTACCTTTGAAATCTTTGTTAAGATCGAATTGTTCTATGTATTCCTCAGTTTCCCTGAACCTGAGTCCCACGCCCGCCCTCAGACGGATGTCCCGAGTACCGGTGCGCCGCTCCACTTCATCACGAATTGTCCTGATCATTTCCGCGTAGGCATGGCCTCCGTAAATGGAAAAACCGTGGTGTGAAGCGAGGATGTTTACCGAATCTCCAGGCTGGATTTTTTCCAGATTGATATCTTGCAGGGTTAGAAGGGTTCGATCCCGAATTTCGCGGCAAAGCTCTGATGCACTGCCGTTAGATACCGGCCTGTATCGGTCGTCAGGAAAAAGATCAGAGATCATGACGGAGGTCAGTCCAGGGAGTTCCACAGCCCTCATTTTAAGATCGTCGGGGCTGATGTTGTAATAAGAGGCTCTGGCTTCTGTTGGCTGTAAAACTTTATTTCTCATAGATTAATTATCTTCCGGGAAAAGTTCGTTCATGGCCACCCGGTCCTCAGCAACATAGTATTCCGGGTATCGTCCGGCTATTTCATCGCTGATATCCCAAATTGAGATATAGGTACCGTACCACTGCCAGCCCGGAGCTTTTTCGATATCGATTCCTGCGGCCTTCAGTTGACGGAGGACGGATGTTATACACAGCACACCGCAGCCGGTTCTTGCTCCAGTGGCCCGGGCCAAGGCTTCCGGCGTGCGGTGCCCCAGAAGAATGGCTGCTGCCACATCACGTGCCCTTGTTCGTCTGCAGTAACAGATGATCTGCTCAGGATGCATGTGGGCCGATCTGCAGATAGACGCGATCGCATTCTGGTCTGCCTTGGTGTAATCGACACCGAAATACAGAGGCTCAACCCTCTCGACCATAACAAAAGCCTGTTCTGGACACCGCGTTACGCATATGGTGCATGCAAGACACTGCTTTTCGTCAACTATAATGCTCGGCCGGTCTCCGGACTTGCCCATCGTAATAGCCACAACCGGGCAAACACCGATACAATCCGCACATCGTGTGCATTTTTCATGGTCAATCTGAGCGATCTTGTTTACGAACTGCACGTTTTAATTCTCCAGAATATTAAGGTAAGGATTGTCAAAACCTTCTTCTGAAGTATCCTTGCCTGAAACTTGATTAATTTCTTTAACATTAACCAGCAAATCGTAAGATCGTTGTTTGTGCTCAATCATGGTCTGTTTCGCACGCTGACCATCTCTGGCCTTGATCGCTTTTAATATCTCCTCATGCTCTGCCTGAACCGTTAAGGCCCTGCCCGGGATCATGGTAAAAATAGAACGTGTGCGAGGGTAGATGGCCCACACCTGCTCAACCTGCCTGATAAGAACGCTGTTTCCGCAGGATGAGTAGATCAGGTGATGAAATTGGTAGTTCAGTCTGGCCAAGGCAGCCATATCCTCTTTCGCGGTTGCTTCCCCCATAAGTTCCACCAGGGACTGGAGTTCCTCTATTGCTTCCGGCCCAATGGCCTGTGCAGCAAGTTCCGTCGCCTGTCCCTCCAAAAGCTGCCTCACCTGAAAAACCTCAACATATTTATTAAATTCAGGGTGGGTAACTTTATATCCCACGTGGGGTGTATTCTCCACCAACCCTTCTGATTCCAGTCTGTTGAGCGCCTCCCGAACCGGAATGTCGCTAACGTTTAATTCCCTTGCTACCTGAGAAATTTTTATCTTACCCCCGGGCCGGTATGTGCCCTCTGATATCTCCCGCTTCAAAAATTCGTACGCAACATCGGTCTTTGTATGAAATTTGAAAGGCATTTGTCCCCCCCCCCAACAGATTATTTGAATTTATATTTTATATATCATATTTTCTGTTTCATATATTATATCTATGTTGTGATGTCAATAAGAACAACCCATCTTTTCAGTGTATTTCTTTTCACGAGTTCCCTCACATGCCGGCTTCTCTTTTTCTAAGGAAGATCCCTTGCTATGCATTATGGATAGATTTAACACCTCCCGCCGCATGGGCGTAACAGGGTTCCCTACCCTCCTCGCCGGCAAGAACGCAGGCGGCTACGAGGTTATCACCGCCGGATACAGGCCGTGGGAGGCAGTTCGGGAACGGATAGAAGAGTGGAAGAAAAAAACCGGTGATCGGTAATCGGTAATCGGAAAAAGCTAGCACGCAGCACGCAGGACGCAGCACGCAGTAGAAGATCAAAAGGTGACAAACCGCAGAGTGCGCGGAGGAGTTCCATATACACTATTCTTTGTTCTACACTTTTTTGAGATTTGAGATCTGAGATCTGAGATCGCCCTATTCATAATACGTCCACATCCGTATCACCTTCACAACACGTTCTTCATCGAGGATCTGGTAGACGATACGGTGCTGGATGTTGATGCGGTGTGAATATACTCCGGAAAGATCACCGATAAGTTTTTCGAAAAACGGAGGTGACCTGTATGGATCTTCATTCAGGATATTCAACAGCAGTTGAGTTTTCCCCTTCAACCCGGACGTAAGCAGCTTGCGGGCGTCTTTTTCCGCCTGTCTGGTGTAGACCAGGCGCCATGTCACCAGTCAAGATCCCCGTCGCACTCCTCTATCGGCGTATCAAGACCTTCCCGTATGGACTCCCTCATCCCGGGTATGGAGAGAAGGAACAGAGTTTCCTGAATCGCACGCCAATCCTCCTCGGCAAGGAGAACCGCGTTCCCCTTCTTCCCGGTAATAATGAGCGGCTCGTGAGACTCGCCCGCCTCCTCAAGGAGCTTGTACAGATTGGCTCTGGCTTTGCTCACACTGACCGTCTTCATTTGATCCTCCTCGAATAAAATTCTGACACGTCTACACGTACCATATAACGTACGGTACTATATTGCGTACGGATATTCAAGAAGCAGAATGGATAATCAGAACACAGGACCGGGAACACAGAACGCAGAACGCAGAAGAAGATCAAAAGCTCTTGTCGTGTTCACAGGAATCGTGCCTTTATCAAGATTAATGATTTTCTCAGTTTTTCTCAGCCTGCCCTGAGCAAGTGAAACGCGTCGAAGGGTGTCCTCATTTTCCTTGTGGTGAAAACCATCGCTGTTATGGCAACTGTGCCTTAACCCGGATTTAGCCTTTCTCCTTTTCCTCATTTTCCTCAGTGGTGAAAAAAATCGCCTTTACAGAAACCGCAAATGCTGGATTCCGGATCGTTGTCCGGAATGACGGCGTAAGGTACTGTTTTTTCACCCAGAATTAAGGTTTCCCTCTGCGTACCTTCCGTCTTCGTTCTTCGAACTACACCGTGGCAAGCAAAAACGACTGGATTCCGGATAATTTGGACTTCGTCCAAACTTCCGGAATGACTGAAGTAGTGGATGTTACTCGCCTTGCTCCCATGTCAAAGCGTACGATGGTTTTTCTTTAAAACTCGTGTTTTCGCTTTATCGCTCAGTCGCACAGTCGAAGATTTTCTCCTGCGTTCTGCGTTCTGCATTCCCTGTCCGCCGTAGCTTTATGCGGAGGTGGATACATTCTGCTCTCAACGCACCAACGCCGGCCCTAGAGCCGGCGCATTCTTTTGAGATTAGAAATGATCTTTCTTGAATTTTGAATTTTGAATTTTGATTCCAACCCGTCGGCGCCACGCTCTTTTCTGGATTCTGGATTCTGGATTCTGAATTCCAGCAGCTTTACATCCCCAGGTACGCCTCTTTTATCTCATCAGAACCCTTGATCTCATCGGGCGTCCCCTCCGCCTTGATGGACCCTTCGTGCATGACGTACACATAGTCGGCAGAATCAAGCGAGGCAGCGGCGTTCTGCTCCACTAAAAGGATGGTCAGTCCGATCTCCTCCTTCATCTTCTCGATAGTCTCGAAGATCTCATATACCAGTTTGGGGGCAAGCCCCTGGCTGGGCTCGTCCATCATGATAAGCTTGGGTTTCGTCATGAGGGCGCGCCCGATGGTGACCATCTGCTGCTGACCGCCCGAGAGAGAACCTGCTTTCTGGGCGTGCCTCTCCTGTAGAATAGGAAACATGGAGTAGACCAGCTCCAGGTTCTCAACCTTTGCCACTTGGGCCTCCTTTCGGTAGGCGCCCATGATGAGGTTGTCGTAAACAGACATCTCCTTGAACAGGTGCTTGCCCTCAGGGACCATGGTCAGACCCAGATTCACCTTGAGGTGGGGCGCGAGATCAGTGACATCGTTCCCTTCATAGTGAACACTGCCCGTGCGGGCCTTGACCGAGCCCAGTATAGTCCAAAGGAGGGTCGACTTGCCTGACCCGTTTGGTCCCAGCAGTGAGGTGATGGTCCCCCCCTTGACTTCAATGCTTGGGCCCCATAGAACCTGCATGGCTCCGTATCCCGATTCTATATTCTCAACCTTAAGCATCGAACTCCTCCGCCGGCTTTCCGAGATAGACCTCGATCACCCTGGGATCGGTGAGAGCCTCTTTCGTTGGTTCGTCGACGAGCAGAGCCCCCTGGTGCATAACGATGACCCTCTCGGCCAGCCCCGCCACCGCCCTCATGATGTGTTCGACCATGGCCACGATAGCTATTCCCTCACTTTCACGTATGTCCTTGATGAAAGACACCATCTCGTCGATGTCATTTGGATTCATCCCGGCCATGGCCTCGTCCATGAGGAGAAGCTTTGGCTTCATGGCCAGGGCCCGGGCGATCTCCACCAGCTTTTTTTCGATGGGCGTCAATCCGCCTGCCGGTTTATCCCGGTGGTCCGCTAAACCGATAAGGTCTATATAGTGATCGGCCATCTCCATCGCTTCATCCACGCTGATCTCGCTCCCTGCCGCCCCGAACATGGCGCCAATGGCGATGTTCTCCTGGACAGTGGCCGACGCAAAGGGCCTGGGGATCTGGAAGGTTCTCCCCATCCCGAGGTGGGCCCGTTTGTGAGCCGGAAAATGGGTAACGTCCACGTCCTCGAAATGGATGGTCCCCTCGTCAGCAGGAAAAACCCCGTTGATGAGATTGAACATGGTCGTTTTTCCGGCGCCGTTAGGTCCGACGATGGCCATCATCTCACCGTGGTCGATGGTAAAGCTCATATCGTCCACGGCCACCAGGCCCCCGAACCGTTTCGTAACGTTTTCGCACTTTAGCAAAGGCATTATTTGCACCTCAGATTATATACTTCTGCAGCGGAGTACCCATGACCTTCTGCTTCAGGATTCCAATGGTCCCCTCGGGGAACAGGACGATGATGGCTACGATAATGGGCGCGAATATCAGGAGCTGGAACCCGGGCAAAACAATGGCAAGATAATATTTTGTGATCCCGTATATGAGCCCGCCAACAATTGGGCCCAGCAGGGTCCCCGCTCCACCCAACAGGACGATGATGATGGCCTCCACCGTATAGTGGATCTCGAACACATCCTCCGGGTAGACGTACTGGAGTTTCAGAGCCCAGGCTGTCGCTCCCAGGAGGCCGGCCAGTACAGAACTGGTGATGAAGGCGATAATCTTGTATTTCGTCACATTGATGCCCATCACCTTGGCCGCGTCCTCATCCTCTCGTAGGGCCGTGAGGGCATACCCCACCTTGTTCCTCATGTAGATGAGAGTCAGGACCGCAGCGAGGATGGCGATGCCGAACATCATAATGTCGGCCCAGAAGGTCCCGATGGCCATGGCGGCTGGTTTTCCCAGGGCCTGTTTCATGTGGCGGGTAAAGATCATACCCTCCGAACCGTTCCAGATCCGGGCCCCCTCAATAAGGTAACGGAACCCCTCGTTCACACCGATGGTGGCAATTGCGAAGTAGGCACCCCTGAGCCTCAGAGCCACAGCGCCCACCGCGAGGGATAGCAGGGTGGAAAAGACGGCGGCCAGAATGAGGCCGATGACGATAATGCCCAGCCCAAGTCCCTTGTCGCTAAGGTGATAGATGGAGATGGCCATGCCGTAGGTTCCGACGCCCATGAAGGCCACGTACCCGAAGTCCACGTACCCCGTCATGCCCATGAACAGGTTGAAAGCCTGTCCCAGGGTGCAATAGAAGGCCAGTTGGGACACCAGCTGCCACTTGCCGGGGAAGAAAAGCCCATAGCCAAGCAGCGCGCCGTAGGCGAAAAGAACCGGAAAGATTGGGAGATATTTATGGGCTCTCTTCATTACTTCGCCCTCAGGAGACCTGTGGGCCGGATGAGCAGGACGACGAGGAGCATGACGAAGGATAAAAACCGCGTCATGGCGAACGGTTCAAGTCCCTTTATATTGGCAAAAAGGGTGTAGGAACCGTTCTCAACGAGTCCGAAGAGCACACCGCCGAAGAAAGCCCCATAGGGCGACGCCAGGCCGCCCAGAACCGCGATAACAAAGGCCTTGAGTGTGTAGGAACCTCCCATGTATGGGTTGATCCCAACCGGGATGAACATGGTAAGCAGCACACCGCTTGTCACCGTCAGCCCGATGCCCAGGGAGAAGCTCAGGGCGTACTGCCAGTCCACATTGATCCCGCACACGCGGGCGCCCACGTCGTCCTCCACGACGCTGCG
>Ga0209976_10000975_pt1 | contig 17333 bp, 14 predicted proteins | sample SumtaG_FD_182806 | JGI IMG/M metagenome (GOLD analysis project Ga0209976, IMG submission 182806) | Deep subsurface microbial communities from Indian Ocean to uncover new lineages of life (NeLLi) - Sumatra_00157 metaG (SPAdes) (version 2) | ecosystem: Environmental > Aquatic > Marine > Oceanic >...
AAAGCGCCCCTCCACTACTTCGGTGCCTGCAATCACTGCCATATCGGCATGGACACCCTGTACGCTTACTCCCTCCATATTTTTCTCAGCGTATTTGAGCGTGCCACCATGGTAGACCCGGGGGCTTGCATGGCTGACATACTCGGCTCGCTGTTTAATATAATCCACCGCGTCCATGCCGATGTTGCGTCGCTGGCGAGATTTGAGCCATTCATCGTGACCCATGAACCAGGACCGCTTGTCAACGTACAGCACATCGGAGCCCAGGCTGGAAATCTGTTCGGAGAAGGTGGCGTTGAGCCCTTCGATAAGGGCCATGACTACCCCCACTGTAAAGATGCCAATGGCAATGCCCAGGGTAGTCAGCAAGGCGCGGAACTTATGGGCCCACAATGCCGATCCAGCGACGCGGAGGATCTCAATCATGCCGCTGCATCTCTGCCGTTCTCCGTCAGCTCGTCCTTGGCGATCTGGCCATCCAGGATATGAATGGTCCGGTGAGCGTGTTCGGCGATATGTGCTTCGTGGGTAACGATGATAATGGTGTTACCACGCTCTTGGAGCTCATCCAGCAGGCTCATGATTTCCTGGCCGGTAACCGAATCCAGGTTGCCGGTGGGTTCATCGGCCAGGATGATGGCGGGGCGGGTTACCAGGGCCCGGGCAACAGCCACCCGCTGACGCTCACCACCGCTGAGCTCGCTGGGCCGGTGACTGGATCGGTCGGCCAGGCCCACCTGCTCCATGGCCACCGTGGCGCGCTCAATACGCTGTCGCCGATGCATACCGGCATAAATCAGAGGCAGCTCGACATTCCGCAGGGCGCTGGTCCGGGACAGGAGATTGAAGGTCTGAAAAACAAAGCCGATCTTTCGGTTGCGGATACCGGCCAACTGGTTGTCATCCATCCTATTGAGGCTGCTGTCGGTCACATCGCAGACCAGCTCCCCTTCAAATTCATAACGACCGCTGGTAGGGGTGTCCAGACAGCCGATGATGTTCATGAGTGTGGATTTGCCGGACCCGGAGGGTCCCATTATAGATATGTATTCATTGGGATGAATGGTGAGATCGATACCCCGCAGGGCGTGGACCTTTTCCTTGCCCATGTCGTAGACCTTGGTCACGGATTTGAGAGTGATCAATGGGTCCCGGCTATCTGATGTCGGGCTGGCATGATCTTTACGGTTATTGGTCATCGTGGTGGCCGTCCGGGAGTACGCCGCTCTTTGCGGGTAATTAACCGGCCGTCCTGCAAGTCTTTACTCACGGCTTGGTAATTGCCCACTACGATCTCCTCTCCCGCTTCCAGGCCGGAAAGGATCTCGTAATGCGTGTCAGAGGAAATGCCGATCTTGACCTCCCGTTGATCTACTTTTGCAGAGGGCTTGGAACCGAAGAGTTTCCGCAGAAAGCCGCCACCCGACCCGGTAGTATCCTCAACCACCACAAAAACTACTTCTACGGGTTCAGGCCGGGTGAATTCCTCTTCACCCTCGCCCTGTTCCGACCTCATTGGTGCCCCCGTCCCTGCTCCGCTACCTCGGCCGGGACCGCCTTGGGGTGTACCTCGTGCCCTGCTCTGGTTGCCCTCCCGGCTCTCTCCCGCTGGTTCCCCGGCAGCCAGCTCCTCTGACTCTTTCCTCTTCGGCACACGGGCAGTGAGGGCCTGAATGGGAGCTGCTACAACCGAGGTATGAAGGGCCGTGGTGATGGTGGCCGTAGCCGACATGCCGGGACGGATGCGGGGGTCAATCCGTCGGGCCTCGGGATTAATGTCCAGCGTTACGACCACCTCAAAGTTGGTCACCTGCTCCTGAGTGCCCTGGCCCGTGACTAAAGCCGAGTGGGCAATCCTTGATACCCGGCCCTCGAAAACGGTATCCTGGATAGCGTCCACCTCAACCTTCACGGGATCAAAGAGCTCAATGTCGACCACGTCGGTTTCGTCCACTTCCACTACCACCTCCATCATGGAAAGGTCGGAGATGACCAGCAGCACGTCCGCCTGGAAAGTGGAACCCAATGCCATTTCGCCCACTTCTTTCCTGATCTTGGTCACCACGCCGCTCTCAGGAGCTAACAGGACCGTCTTGTCCAGGTCATCGTTGGCCTGCGCCAGGGTGGCCTCTGCCTGTTCCTTCCTGCTCAACGCCTCCTCGTAGGAGGCTTCCAGGGTTTCCATCTCCTGCAGGCTGATGAGATTTTTCTCATACAATTGACGCCCGCGATCGCGCTCGGCGGTAACCTTCTTAAGCCCCGCCCGGGCGGACCGTAGGGCGGATTGGGCCCGGTCATGGGACGCTTCATAACGGCGCCGGTCAAGGATTACCAACGTGTCCCCCGGTTGAACCTCATAACCCTCTTCCACATAGATAGCCATGATCTGGGCGCTCACGGTGGAGGATATCTCTGTCTCGAACACCGGCTGGATCTTGCCAGCGGCCGTGACGGTCTGCTCCACGGTGCGCGGGCGTACCTTTTCCACCTGGACCGCCACGGGAGGCCCCTGGCGCTCCCCGTCCTGGCCACTGCCGGAGGAAAGGTTGACTATAATGATTAAGATAATAACCGCACCGGCTCCCAAACCGATGAGCAGGCGCTTACGACCGATTTTCTTCAGATTGATTTTCATTGACCGATAGTCCCCATAAGAGCTGCAAGCTGCGCTTCAGCGATCTTTATTTCATAAGTGGTCCGCACAAGTGTGCTGCGGGTCGTTATCAGGGAAACCTGTGCATCCAATAGGTCCAGGATGGAGATGGCGCCCAGGTTGTACTGCTCATTAGCAAGACGCACATCCGCCTCGGCGGAAGTCAGTACGGATTGGTTGATTGGATAAATACGATGAAGGGATTCAAGACCGGACACGGTATTTTCCAGCTGCCTTTTCAAATCCCGCAACAGGGCTACCTGCCGTTCTTCTTCTGCGAGAGCCACGTACCTTAAACGGCCATACCGGGAGGTGTTTTGCAGGCCGGTAAAAAGGGGAATGGAAAAGCTAAGAAAGGTTGAACTGGAATTTTCAAAATCGAAGTTATAAATATCCGCGAAATCGGGTCCGCTTGAATTTGCAGTGTAGGAAAGACTTACCGATGGCATGAGTACACCCCGTTGTCTTTTTGCATTCAGCCTGGCCTGCGCCACCGCCAACTCCTGGATTCCAAGAGAAGGGTTGTTTTTCTCAAGAGAGGCGAGAGCCACTGTCCGTTCTGGGACCTGCTTCAAGACCACACTTTCCCGTACAACGTTGATAGGGGCGGCGGGATCCTGCCCGATAATCACATTAATGTTGGTAGTCGCCACGGCCAGGTTCTGGCGTGCATTGTATGCATCCGCCTCACGCTGACCCACACTCACCCTAGCCTTCAGTAGGTCCGTCTGCTTGACCGCCTGCAGCCGGTAGCGCTCCTCAACCAGCTCCAGCTGTTTCCGGCTCAGCTCCAGGGCTTCTTCCGCAACTTCCAGTAGCTCCAGCCTGGACAGGAGGTTGTAGTAGGCCTGCTTGACTGCCAGCACAGTCTGCTGGCGGGTTCCATCAAAGGCCCTCTCAGCGCTTTTCACGGATATCTGGCCGCTGCTGGCATCGTACCATGATGCTACTCCGTCAAAGATAGTTTGTGATATACTTAGTCGGGAGCCGTACACATCGGGTTTTACAGTACTGCCGGTGATAGGATTGAGGTATTCTTTACCCGGGTCCATATCTTTTTGGAAGGAAGCCCTCAGGGATGGGATGAGTCCCGAATAGGAGCCCCGCTTCTCAGCCCTTGCACCGCTCAGATTGCGCTCGGCGATCCGGATATCACTGTTGTTGTCCAGGCCGATTTCGATCAGCTGATCCAGGGTGAGGCCGCCGCCCTGAACCTGACGAAGGAGAGGTGTCGACTGAGCCGCCAGCCCCGCCATCGGCGGGGCCAGCAGGCCCGCCCATAAAAATGTAGCTGCCCAGAGGTAGTAAAAGTTCTTCATAGCTTTCCTTAGTCTGTTAGACTCTTTAAATCGTCTATTAGACACCTTATATCAATTCAAGGTTAATAGGTTCCTGCTGCTGCAGGCATTGTTTTATGTATGCGGATCAATTGCACCTTCCTCATAATGCTCCCGACTAAGTAAGCCCGCGTCCGTCCAGCAGCCATGCCAGGAGAAACATGGCCAGGACCCAGGCCCCGAAAAGGACTGTGCGGGCCTTCTTTTCCTCCACCTTGTAAATCAGCGCCACACCCAACGTCACCAGGAAGACCTTCCACATGGCAAAGAAGTCCAGGCGGTGAAAGAAGCGGTAGATCAGGGTCCCATCCAGACTGCCGGGCAGCAGCAGGGCCAGACCGGTCTCCACCTTAGTAGTCCCGGTTTGCAGTATCAGCGGTATCTTCACAATTGACTCCACGACACCCACCAGGTTGGCATACAGCACCACCGCCAGGGTATCCCTGTATGTGGCCTGGCCGCTAAGGATAAAGGCGCCGAAAAACATGATCACCCCACCCAGTATGGCGTACCAGATGATGAGAGTAATCCCTCCGAGTAGATATCGCGAGGGTTTGCTTAGAGCACCTTCCATACGTTCCAGGATGGCATCTTTTTGTTCGTCGGGGATGTCCTCCCGCTGTAGGATCCGCTGCTCCTGTTCTTCGAGCGTCAGTGGCCCCACCAACCTTTGGCTGCCCACTGACAGGACTAGCAGAATCAGAAAGGGCGCCAATAGGTCCAACATCCCTATTGACTGGGCCAGAGCGCTAAAAGTTGCCCGTGGAGCCAGGAATATTCCTAAGATGCGCTGAATCACGGTTTTATTTTCGTCGTGAGTGTTGTGTTCGTCCATCGTTCCTCCTGCTGAAGTCCCCTGAGAAATCATAAGCCGTGTTTAGGTAATAAATGACGAGGCGGGGATCATTTATGCAATGAGGGCCGGCTGTCTCCGCGGTAGATCACCTTACCATACCGACGATATACAAGGCTGCAAGTTACGACACTGGCAGGTTCCGGCGATAGGCGAAGAATGTCAAGCCGAAGAATCCGCCCGTCACCAGCAGTGAGATAACCGTCCGTAAGCTGAGGATGTAGCCGGAGAAAGAGCCGAAAAGCTCAATGGATTCACCGGGGGCGATTTCAGGCCCTTTGGTACCCAGCCACTCGGTTTTGAGGGTGTCACCGAGAACATCGAGATTGGCGGTAATCTCTCTCAGCAGCGCATTATCTCCTGCCAGAAATCTCCAGAGGAGGCCCAGTAAAATGAGTACGCCGACACCTATCAGCAGCGGCCGGCTGCGGGTCACGGTGGATACGAACAGAAAATAGGCGGCGAAGGGCAGTAGCCAGGCCAGCTGCAGGATGTGAAACAAGGCCCAGTCTCCGATAAGATCCGTGGTTGCCACCTGGGAGGGTGACAGGCCGGCAGCCGCTATCACATCGGCCAGATTACCTGGAATGGTGAGTTGTGCAAACAGCACCCAGATCACCCCAAGCGTGAAGGAGACCGCCAGAAATCCGACGGTCCCGAAGAGCAGCTTGGATGAAAGGATGGACAGGTCCCCCACCGGCAAGCCCCGATAGAAGAAGGTGCTGCCATCGGCCCGCTCCTTATACACGGCATCCACCAGGTAGAACAACGCTAATACCAACAACACCAAGTTGATAAAGGAAACGCCTGCCCGCAGCATATGGGTCCAACCGAAGAGCAGGATCTGGGACCTTTTGGCGGAGACCATTTCCTTCGGGGAAAGCCACTCAATATCCTCGTCATCCTCATCAAAATCCCACTCGCCCTGAGCCCAGTTCGTACGGATGTCACCGTGTATTAAAGCATCAGAGCCTTTGTAGAGCATCAGCGCCGAGCCGGCCAGTCCCAGCACATACAAGCTGCCCACCACGATCATGACCATGCGCCATTCCCGCCATTCCCGCACCAGAAGGGAAAGATATGATCTCATGCTTCACCGCCCATCAGGGCCACAAAGACATCGGATACCGACGGCACTTGGACCTCACCCAGCGGTTCTACGGTCGCACGATCCACGTCTCGCAGCAGAAAGACCTTCCGGCCGAACAGTTCGTGCTCGGTGAGAGGGCCCAGACTCCGTACCTCGTCGGTCTTCTCAGCTGGTACTGTTAGCTGGACGAACTCTTCCCGGAGCTGGTCCATGGTGATGTTGAGCAGAACACTGCCCTCGCGGATGAATATGACATCGCTGAGGATGTGCTCCACCTCCTCAACCTGGTGGGTGGAGATGACAATGGACTTATCACCGTCGAAGTACTCATCCAGAATGGTGGTATAGAACCGCTTGCGGAAGAGGATATCCAGACCGTGGGTAGGCTCATCCAGGATCAGCAGGCGGGTATCGGTAGCCATCACCACTGCCAAGTGGAGCTGGGTCTTCATTCCCTTGGAGAGCTGTTTGACCTTCTTCCCCTGCTCGATAGCGGTGGTAGCCAGGAATTCCTCGCAGCGCTGGCGGTTGAACCGGGGATGGACGCCCTGCATGTAATCCAGCACGTGCCGGACCTTCATCCACGGCGGTAATACCGCCACATCGTGGATCACACCCGTAAAAGCCACCAGCTTTTCGCGTCGGTTGCGAGGTTCAAGCCCCAGGATGCGGATGTGGCCGTGGTAATCAATGCTGCCCGTCAGGGCCCGCAACAGGGTAGTCTTGCCGGCGCCGTTAGGGCCCACCAATCCCACGATCCGCCCGGCGGGGATATCCAGGCTGATCGCTTTCAGCGCCTGGGTGGAGCCATAGGACTTGCTCACGTCCCGTATATGTATAAGAGGTTCCATAATCTTACTCCTCGAATTCTTCCTTAACCAAGTCCAGGGTTACCTTACGGGTCAACCCCAGAAGCCGAGCCCGGCTTACCAGGGTTGGTACATCGGCGGCCTTGAACCGTTTCAGCTCTTCACCCAACAGGGCTGTCCGGGCGCCTTCTTTTACAAAAATGCCGATCCCCCGGCGCTTCTCCAGGATGCCCTCGTCCATGAGCAGGTGCGTGGCATTGAGTACTGTCTGGGGATTCAGACCGTTTTCCGCCGACACCTCTCGCACTGAAGGGATGGCCTTGCCTTCGGGCAGATCCCCGGAGGCCACGGCGTCCCGGATCATGCTGGCCACCTGGAGGTAGATGGGGGTTTTGTGGTCAAAGTTGATGGTCATGGCTCGGTTTTCGATACTCCCACTGTTTTATTGCCCTAGTGTACTACCTGAGTATAACACTAAAACAGTACCGGGTGCAAGAACTTTTTTACGAATGTGTTGGATACAACAATTAAGGATGCACGCGGCGGGTCACGACTCGGACGAGAGGGTCTGGTCCTTGATCTCGTGCAGGTAGGCCAGGGCCGCCGCATGGGTGTTCTTGATCTGCCCCTCCAGTATGGCCTCCTCGATGGTCGTCTTCAGCCGACCCACCCTCGGCCCGGGCTCGATACAGCAAACGGCCATGATCTCGTCCCCGCGCACCGGTGACTGGAAGGCGCGCATCTCATCGCGCAGCGTCACGTCGGCCATGAGTACCTCCACCCGCTCGAAGTTGGCCATGTAGCGGGCTTGCCGGGCAACCTGCTTGGTGGTGATGTCGGCGCGGCAGAGGATCATCAGGTCGTCCACGTCTTCCCCCGCTTCCCGCATGAGCCGCCGTACTGCGCTGTCGGTGACGCCTTCACCGGCCAAGGCGATGGGACGCAGGTGGAGCCGGGTGAGTTTCATGAGGTAGTCCCGCAGGTCGCCCGATAGGCGCATTCGCTGGGCCACTTCGTGCAGCATCTTGCGGCCAACCTCTTCATGGTGGTAGAAGGTCCACCCACGCTGGTCGTCGTAGCGCTTGGTCCGGGGCTTGCCGATGTCGTGCACCAGGGCAGCGAAGCGCAGCTCTACCTTGGAGCTGACTGCGGCGGCGTTATCCACCACCTGCAGGGTATGACTTAACACGTCCTTGTGCCCCTGCCCGTCGCGCACTTCTGCTCCGGACATGGCGTCCAGCTCTGGGAAGATGAGGGCCAGCAGACCCGTTTCCTTCAGGATAACGAAACCGATGCTAGGTTTGTCCGCCGTCAGCAGCTTCATGATCTCGTCGGTGATGCGCTCCCGGCTGACGATGGCGATGCGCTTCTTCTGCCGGGTGATGCTCTCCAGACACTCAGGCGTAATGGTGTAGCCCAACTGGGCGGCGAACCGGGCGGCCCTCAGCATCCGCAGGGGATCATCGCTGAAAGTAACGTCGGGGTCCAGGGGCGTGCGGAGGATGCCGCTGTTCATGTCCTGGACGCCGCGGAACGGGTCCACCAGGTCCCCGAACGTGTCGGGGTGGATGGAGGCGGCCAGGGCGTTGATGGTAAAGTCCCGGCGCGCGAGGTCAACCTCGATAGTACCGGCCTGGACGTGGGGCTTGCGGGAGTCGGCGTCGTAAGTCTCGGTGCGGGCGGTGGCCACCTCCACCTGCGTCCCTTTAAGGGGAATCAGGGCGGTGCCGAACTGCTCAAAGGGTACTATCCGATCCACACCCAGGCGGCGCCCCAGCTCACGGGCGAAGGCGATGCCGTCCCCTTCCACCACCAGGTCGATGTCATGGTTCTCCCGCCGCAGGAGCAGGTCCCGCACATAGCCGCCCACCAGGTAGGGATAAGTTCCCTGCTCCCGGCCGAGCCGGCTGGCGGCCTCCAGGATGGCCTGGTGATCCGCACGGGAACGAATGAGCTCGGCGATATTACTCACGACCCGGCAAAGCTAACAGGGGGAAGGGTTACAATCCAAGGGATGAGCGCCTTTCCCGTTTGTACCCGCTGCGCAGCCATAACCTGAGATTCAGGTGCCCCGATAGAAGCGAATGAAGGGAAAAGAGGGGGAACCCTCTGGAGCAAAAGGGGAAGCAAGGACCGGCAGGGAAAATTGCAAAATGCAAATTGAAAAGTGCAAAATAAAGAAGGAGAATTGATCTGTTAGTCCCGTAAAGGACCGGTGCAGAATTAAACAAAACATATACAAAATTCCGTTTTTTCAGGCCTTCCCCCGACGGGAGCATTGTTTGGGTGGTGTTCAGTTTTCCGGCGGGTACGGCCTCCCCGTGGGCGGGTACGGCCAGGGATGGGCGACGGTGCATAAAGTCCCGGAGGGATCCCCTCAGGGCCCACATCCGACCTCCGACCCTTACGGGCAGCGCCTTGCGGAGTAAAATGCAAAATGCAAAATGAAAAGTGCAAAATGATCCGTCGGCTGACGGATCGCGATGACGGCTTGCTGCTGTTTTTTCGAGACCCCTCGATCTGTTAGTCCCGCAAAGGACCGGCGCAAAATTCCGCAAAACCCCACCAAAATTCCGCATTTTAGAGTTTTTCCCCGACGAGAGGCGGATACAAATTGAAAAATGAAAATTGAAAAATGCAAAATGAAGAAGGGGAATTGATCTGTTAGTCCCGTAAAGGACCGGTGCAGAATTAAACAAAACATATACAAAATTCCATTTTTTCAGGCCTTCTCCCGACGGGAGCATTGTTTGGGTAGTGTACAGTTTTCCGGTGAGTATGAAGGCCGATGGTGCAGAACATCCAGGATGGATTCCTTGCGGCGCACATCCGGACAAAACCCGGCCAAAACCGGACGCTTTTCATTTTTTCCCCGACGAGGGCGTAAATATCCCTGTCGAAAATTATCGCCGCCCAAAAACCAGCGGTAGGATGGGTAGTGGGGCGATATAGCGGCATCATCATCATAGCGCCGGAATATAAGCAAGAGGCGGGGGCTTGTCGTTCGCGTGGTGCGCCTGGTGCGCGAAAAACCTCACCCCCACACTTAGTGTTTCCCCCTCTCCTTAAGGCGAGGGGGAAAGGCGGACAGACCCCAGCCATCAGCCAAGAAGAAAGGAACCCGTCAAGGCCGGGCCGAATCCCGCCGTGGGCGGGGTCCCACCGCCACCGCTTTTGGCGGGATAAGTTTTCAGCGGTGTCCAGTTCATGTACCTATCGTCGTGAAATACAAAAAGGGGCAGGCCACCGCCTTTGACGGGATTCAATTTGGCCAATGGTGACCAGTGGTGACCAGTCTCCGTGATGATGGAGAGCGCTTCAGAGGAGGCGTCAGCTAAACCTTGGAAACATGAAATGTGTCTCTTAGTTTTAAGCCTAAATAGCTTACATTACTTTGACGGCGCACAATATTCCAAATATCATTTAGATAATTAATGTAAATAAATGACTATTAATACTTGCATAACCACGTTAATAATAATACTATTGCATAGTTACTTCGATACAATCCATTGAGGGAAACCTACGGAAGGGGGATCCATCATGAAAACACGAGTCTTGATTCTGGCGCTCTTTTGCGTTTCAGCAGTGATCATGCTGCCGGTAAGTGCTGCTGCTCAGCAAGTCGGGATAGTACAATATGCCGCTAAAGTCATCTGCGGGACATCAGAGGGGAAGATACTTGATAAGGGGACCTACCGAACAGCCGTGAATGTGCACAATCCAAACGATGCCGCGGTCTCTTTCAGTAAGAAGTTTGCCATTGCCGAACCCGGGCAACCGGGCGCAATTATCAGGCTGGAACCTGGCAAGCTTGGTCCGGACGAAGCCTTGGAAGTCGATTGCAGCGAGATCTTCAGAAATGTGTACGAACAAACCAAAGTGAAATACGCCTTCCTTAAGGGCTTTTTAGTCATTGAGAGCCTGAACGAGCTAGACGTGGTTGCCGTATACACGGCGGGCGGGTGTTTAAGGAAGGTTTCAGCAATGGATGTTGTGAAAATAGATAAGCGCCTTAGAATGCGAGCACTGCCAGACCTGGTCATTGAGAGTATGACTCACTCTCCGCCAAACCCGACAACGTCGGATTCGATCATCTTTACGGCCACAGTGAAGAATATCGGTTCCGGATTAGCGGGTCCGTCCACCTTGGCATTGAAGGTGGGAGGAGAAACGATTCCGGCAACCTTTGCAGTACCGCCGTTGCCGCCAGGTGACAATTATCCCGTTTCCCGTCTTGAGATATTGACCGTAGCGCAAAATTATCTCAATACGGCTGTAGCGGATTATGATCACCAAGTCATTGAGTCGGATGAGACCAACAACAAGAAGACACATGCTTATACGGTTGTTCCGTAAGACCTGGAATAAACAGCCGCTATAAGGGGAAGGCGTCCGGGTTTACGAGTGCTCATATGAGCAAGGGACCATCATGTGCTTCGGCCTATTAGGCGTAATGCGGAAGAGTGTCCAATAGCGGTATATCTCTGACTCTGATCTGTGGAAGCGGCGCCTGTTTAAATCAAACGAAGGGAGGAATATGATGACTGTGAAAACTGCCCTACCCATGTTATTCATCGCTACTCTCATCATAGCGCTGGAAGGGTGTTGTTTATGCCCACGGCGAATAAAGGTCGTGTGCGTGGATTTTGAGCCACCGCTTGCTGTCGGTACACAGTACGGATCGCCCGGGCATAACAGTGGAGATCTGGCCTTCACGACTAAAGGGGTTCCAATCTCGGTCTATGAGTTCAAGTTCAACGGTGATGGAGCTTTCCGGGTTGCTACTATCGAGGAGCAGCCTTCATTACAGTTTAGTTCCGGCCAGTGTATCCGGACGAATAATATCAACTTGGAGTTTGACTTCAGTCAGCTGGGATTTCAGACCTCCCAGGTTGACTTAAGATTTCTCGATACCGGCGGTCACGAGAATCTTTCTGTTAACGGAAGTCCCATTTACGTCGGGGAGCTCAGGTCGGCTCCAGCATCGATTGGCGGGGTAAGCCTGGTGGTCAATACTGAATCTTTCCCACCGCCATCCCCGAACATCAGAGGTATATTGACCCTGAGGGGAGAGGTGAAAACGCTAAGAATTGGAGGTCAGGAGTTCTGGATAGACCAAGTCTGTGCGAAAAAGTGATCAAGATAGTGCGCAATACCAGTATCCTTGGACCTGGCTGTTTATGGCGAATGGCCCCGGAACTGTACGTCTTCAGGCCCTTTTGGACACCTTGAACTAAGAAAGCCCCAGGCATGCTGGGGCATCTGCGGGGTTCCCCCGTCAACACCTTTGTCACTATTTTCTGTCACCGTTTTCCTTTTCTCTACAGTAGAGCAGCGTAGTGAAACTCATTGCTGTGACGAAAGAATCTAATTCCCCATAGTCCATCACATCAGTGCATCACAACCTTATAGTTCGGCAATTATTATTTCTTTTCCCTCTGCTCTAAAGCTTCCAACGCAGCCTCCAGGTTCTGCCTGATGATGTTCCAGAAATAAGGGGAATGTTCCTCTGTGAATACTTCCAGGGCGGCACGGAAGGCGGAGACGGCCTCGCTTAGGAGCCGGTTGCCTTCCTCCCCGGCGCTGCGTCTTCCCAGTTCGCTCAAGGCGTTTCCCAGGTTGTTCTGGGTCCTGGCCCAGTTCTGGGGCAGGCCATCTCGGGTGCGGACTTCCAGGGCAGCGCGGTATGCGGAGACGGCCTCGCTTAGGAGCCGGTTGCCTTCCTCCCCGGCGGTGCGCTTTCCCTGATTTCTTAAGGCTACTCCCAGGTTGTTCTGGGTCGTGGCCCAATCCTGGGGCAGGTCCTCCCGGGTATAGACTTCCAGGGCGGCGCGGTATGCGGAAACAGCCTCGCTTAGGAGCCGGTTGCCTTCCTCCCCGGCGGTGCGCTTTCCCTGATCGCTCAAGGCTGCTCCCAGGTTGTTCTGGGTCATGGCCCAGTCCTTGGGCAGGTCCTCCCGGGTGCGGACTTCCAGGGCGGCGCGGTATGCGGAGACGGCCTCGCTTATGAGGCGGGTTCCTTCCTCCCCGGCGGTGCGCTCTCCCTGATCGCTCATTGCGTTTCCCAGGTTGTTCTGGATCATGGCCCAGTCCTGGGGCAGGTCCTCCCGGGTATAGACTTCCAGGGCGGCACGGTATGCGGAGACGGCCTCGCTTAGGAAGCGGTTGCCTTCCTCCCCGGCGGTGCGCTCTCCCTGATCGCTCAAGGCTGCTCCCAGGTTGTTCTGGGTCATGGCCCAGTCCTGGGGCAGGTCCTCCCGGGTGCGGACTTCCAGGGCGGCGCGGTATGCGGAGACGGCCTCGCTTATGAGGCGGTTGCCTTCCTCCCCGGCGATGCGCTTTCCCTGATTCATCAAGGCTATTCCCAGGTTGTTCTGGGTCATGGCCCAGTCCTGGGGCAGGTCCTCCCGGGTATAGACTTCCAGGGCGGCGCGGTATGCGGAGACGGCCTCGCTTAGGAGCCGGTTGCCTTCCTCCCCGGCGGTGCGCTCTCCCTGATTTCTTAAGGCGTTTCCCAGGTTGTTCTGGGTCGCGGCCCAGTCCTGGGGCAGGTCCTCACGGGTGCGGACTTCCAGGGCGGCGCGGTATGCGGAGACGGCCTCGCTTAGGAAGCGGTTGCCTTCCTCCCCGGCGGTGCGCTCTCCCTGATCGCTCATTGCGTTTCCCAGGTTGTTCTGGGTCATGGCCCAGTCCTGGGGCAGGTCCTCCCGGGCATAGACTTCCAGGGCGGCGCGGTATGCGGAAACAGCCTCGCTTAGGAGGCGGTTGCCTTCCTCCCCGGCGGTGCGCTTTCCCTGATCGCTCAAGGCTGCTCCCAGGTTGTTCTGGGTCATGGCCCAGTCCTGGGGCAGGCCATCCCGGGTGCGGACTTCCAGGGCGGTGCGGTATGCGGAAACAGCCTCGCTTAGGAGACGGTTGCCTTTCTCCCCGGCGCTGCGCTTTCCCTGATCGCTCAAGGCTGCTCCCAGATTGTTCTGGATCGTGGCCCAGTCCTGGGGCAGGTCCTCCTGGGTATAGACTTCCAGGGCGGCGCGGAAGGCGGCGACGGCCTCGCTTATGAGGCGGTTGCCTTCCTCCCCGGCGGTGCGCTTTCCCTGATCGCTCAAGGCTACTCCCAGGTTGTTCTGGATCGTGGCCCAGTCCTGGGGCAGGTCCTCCCGGGTATAGACTTCCAGGGCAGCGCGGTATGCGGAGACGGCCTCGCTTAGGAGGTGGTTGCCTTCCTCCCCGGCGGTGCGCTTTCCCTGATTCATCAAGGCTACTCCCAGGTTGTTCTGGGTCATGGCCCAGTCCTGGGGCAGGTCCTCCCGGGTATAGACTTCCAGGGCGGCGCGGAAGGCGGCGACGGCCTCGCTTATGAGGCGGTTGCCTTCCTCCCCCGCGGTGCGCTCTCCCTGATTTCTTAAGGCTACTCCCATGTTGTTCTGGGTCGCGGCCCAGTCCTGGGGCAGGTCCTCACGGGTGCGGACTTCCAGGGCGGCACGGTATGCGGAGACGGCCTCGCTTAGGAAGCGGTTGCCTTCCTCCCCGGCGCTGTGCTTTCCCAGGTCGCTCAAGACGGTACCCAGGTTGTTCTGGGTCATGGCCCAGCCCTGGGGCGGGTCCTCCCGGGTATAGACTTCCAGGGCGGCGCGGTATGCGGAGATAGCGGCTCGTAAATAGGCCTGGGGTGCGGCTGAGCGCTGAGCACGCGATTGAAAGGCAAGCCCCAAGTAGAAATACCCTGCAGAAGTGTGGAGAGGAGTGAGGATCTCCACGGCTCGGCCCCAGTTTTTGCCGCGAAGGTAGGCCAGGCCGTGAATGAGTGTGATAAGATCGGCGACTTCGCCAGCTAGTGTCTCTTTAAAATCTAGGTAATCAGGACCAGTGTTGATCGCTGGCCCGAGTTCTTGACCTTCCAGGTGCGCAGCTCCCAGTGGATTAGCAATGGTGAGCCTGGGATGGATGTAAAGCTCCCCCTCGTCCCGGCGCACGTCGCCCCAAATTACCACATGGGCTTGGTCTTTAGAAGACTGTCCTAACACCAGGGCCGTTTCCTGGCGAACCTCGTCGGTCGCGCCCGTCACAGATTCCTTCGATCGTTTGATTATCAGGGGTGCACCTTTGGCTTGTCTATCCTGTAGCTGTTCGGCGATGCGGTGGGGAATGGTTAGGGCGTCATCCCCGGCAGCATCGCCCACAGGGGCGAAATTTGTGATAGTCACCACAAGTTTATCTTCGGGGAGAGGGGGTAGCTTACGGCGGGAAACGATCAGGTAAAGTATAAGGGTAGCGACTAGGGTGACGCCTGCTCCTATGATAAACCACCAATTTATAAGGGTATCACGGAAGGATAGCTCATCATATTTTTGTACGAGCCCAAACCATACAGGAATAATGAAAGGCAATAGCAGGGGCCAGCGCTTTTCCTGAGCAGCCCATTTGGTGAATAGGTCTATGAAGTATCCCATTTTTTCCGACCTCAGTTAGAACTAATAGGAGAAATTACCCTGAAATGATCACGATTGCGTGTCATTTTGCTGGAAAAAACTCCCGAAGCGAGGGAAAGTTATATAATGCAGCTGGAAAACTTCACATCATTTGCTATGGGAGGTAGTGAAATGATGAGTTCAGCGCCGGGTGTGATCACCTGGCAAAAGGAAGGCGAACCCATCCGTCGGTGGCCGGACAGGTAAATGAGTTCGCTTAATCAAAGAAAGTCCCGACATGAAAGTCGGGATTGTAACTGGGTTATAGCGCCCTTTAGGGCGGTTTTTTCGATTAAGCGGGGTGGTGGCGGCTTGGGATAAGGCAAAACTGTAATTATGGTTCAACCGACGCGAACATTCCAGCCTTGATAGATTAAGCCCTACAAAATAGAAGTTCCTTAGAATAGTTACAAAACCGCTGAAGCGGTTAATAATACTTCGTAACATTACATTAACCCACGACTTAAGTCGTGGGCTAGTCATAAACCGGGATAATGAAAAACCGTTTCAACGGTTTCTATTATTCTGGATGAATTTTTGGGAGAAATCTTACTGAAAAACACTTGCACCATGATGCAAATGTATTTAAATTTGCATCGTTATGCAAACGACTGATACACATTCTCCCGATGTACCGAGCATAGAGCTTGCTTCCGAGCTTGAAACACTGGCCAATAAGTTCAAGGCCCTGGGCGATCCTAACCGGCTGCGGCTGGTGTTCCAACTGCTTGGCGCGGGACCGGGGCAGAATGTGGGGCAGACGGCCTGCTGCTGCGACGTGGACCTGTCGGTGGTATCCCGCCACCTGAGCGTTCTGCACCAGGCTGGTATTATCATCAGGGAGAAGCGGGGCAAGGAAGTGGTCTACCGGATCGATCAAAAGAACCTGCCCGGAGCGCTTCGTTCCCTGGCTGAAGCTATAGAATCATGTTGTCAAACATCCCCTCAAACTATGGAGAAGGAAAAATGAAAACAACCGAAGAAGTACGCACTCAAGTAAAGGACGCTTATGGCCGGGCTATTTCAAAGAATACCGGCTGCTGCGGACCGACCCCCGACGACACCTATGCCCGGACTATCGGCTATTCGCCGGAAGAGACGGCCGCCAGCGGCGAAGCGGTGGCTGATACGTCTATGGGCTGCGGCAATCCGCTGGCGTTCGGTGAAGTACAAGCCGGTGAGACGGTCCTGGACCTGGGTTCGGGGGCCGGTCTGGACCTGCTGGTCGCGGCGGAAAAAGTCGGGCCATCGGGCCAGGTCATCGGCGTGGATATGACCGATGAGATGATCGCCAGGGCCCGCGCCAATATAGATGCCTCACCACATCAGAACATCGAGATCCGCCGGGGCATCATCGAGGAGCTGCCGGTGGAGGATGGGTCGGTAGACTGGGTGATCTCCAACTGTGTCATCAACCTTTCGCCCGAGAAGGAAAAGGTTTTCAGTGAAATCTACCGGGTGCTGAAACCGGGAGGCCGGTTCAGCATCAGCGACATCGTGGTCTCCGACCTGCCCGATGCCCTGAGGGATGATCCCGTCGTGTATAACTCCTGCATTGCCGGCGCCATCAGCGAGGAAGAATACCTGGCAGGACTGGAAGCCGCCGGACTCGGGGACCTGGACGTGAACAAGCGCTTCGCGTTCACCACCCAGCTGCTTGAATCCGCAGACGTTCAGGCCATCCTTGGAGCTGCCGGTTCGGAGTGTTGTGCCTCAACACCCGCTGCCGAAGGCCCGGACCTGCAACAGCTGGCCGAAGAGCTGGATGGCAAGGTACAGAGCCTGAACTTTGCCGGGCGGAAACCCGGTCGCTCTCAATAAAGCGGTGATTATTAGCCCCTGGAGCAGGACTACTATGCTACCGTGATTGGTTGCGGCATGTGAGGGAACCAGACACCTTACCTCACCCGAATTACGGGGCATTTTTCCTACCACTGCAGGCAATCATACCGGGCCTAAGACGAGTTTCGACAGAAAATGAAATGATTGCACGCCAGGTCTGGCAATTGTCTTGCAATGAAAGCTTCAAATCTTCTAATTTTCATGGATATAGATATATACTCTTTGAGGTGTTTCATCATCCACTGCGGCGCCTGAAGTCCATCTCGGACACGTAATTC
>Ga0209976_10000978_pt1 | contig 17290 bp, 27 predicted proteins | sample SumtaG_FD_182806 | JGI IMG/M metagenome (GOLD analysis project Ga0209976, IMG submission 182806) | Deep subsurface microbial communities from Indian Ocean to uncover new lineages of life (NeLLi) - Sumatra_00157 metaG (SPAdes) (version 2) | ecosystem: Environmental > Aquatic > Marine > Oceanic >...
GGTTCGCGCTTCTCAGGTTCGCGCCTCCCAGGTCCGCGCTTCTCAGGTCCGCGCCTCTCAGGTTCGCGTCTCCCAGGTTCGCGCCTCCCAGGTCCGCGCTTCTCAGGTCCGCGCCTCTCAGGTTCGCGCTTCTCAGGTCCGCGCCTCCCAGGTACGCGCCTCCCAGGTCCGCGCGCTTTCCCGTCGTGCAGTCCTCCCGCCACTTGCGGTGTTCGTCGAGTACCTTGGCGATCTCTTCCGGTGTCATTCGGTCATTCTCCTTGGCTGAGTGTCATCCTAGAACCCCTGCATCAAAAGCGATCGTGAGTGTCACGTTCCCATAATCATTCGCGACCTGATGAGTCTCGCCGCCTTGCGCCTCGGCCTCGAGGATCACTCGCTCGGCGAGCTCGCGGTGCCGGGCCGGTACGGAGAGCTGGACGAAGGTGTCATCGAGCTGGGCCGCTACGTCGTCGTGCTCGAGCAGCTCGGTCAGTGATTTGATCTGCATATTTCCTCACACTTGCTGGCCACGAAGGCGTCCAGGTGCAGCCCGCGGCAAAGCTCGGAAGGCGTCAGGTCGTCGCTGTTCTCGAACGACGCGTGGGCATCGAGACGAGTCCTCACGCCCAGGCACACTTCCGACATGATCTCGATCGCTCGCTTGGCCGCGGGCATGACGGCCGGGTTGATGGGCGGGCGCAGTCGCTCGAAGTGCGCCTGTAGCTCGGTGTCGTAGTTCACAACAAAACCGCCGGGCTGGATATGTCCACGCGGATTCGGTACTCGCGTCCCTCGTTTGTTGTGCCGCTAGTGGGTCCTACCCAGGAAGCCTTTACTGGCACTGTAGTCCCCCGCGCAAAAGTGAATCTCTCTGAAGTGAGGCGTCTGAAATGCGCTCGGCGCTCGTGCCCGCTGCGTGCCATTCCTGGCTTCTTCATCCCATACACCTTGCGAATCTCGCTAGGCGTGAGAGACACGTATATGGGTCTAGCGGATAGAGGTTTGATGTTGCGTTTTTTCGCCCTCTTGCCCCGGACAGGGGCAACGGCGGCTTCTTCTACGATGAAGTTTTTCGGTTGTTGGACCGCCAGCATAACCGCCATCGCCAGCCAGGCGGAGTGCAAGCTCTCTTCTGCCATGAATGTCTTGGCATCGTCATCCATTTTTCTAGGGTCCTTTACTTCCACGCTACCGTTTTTGAATTGGGCCATCAGTATTGTGAAACTGGGAGCAAAGGTCATGTTATCTTTGATGTGTAAGGAAGTAACCAGCACCATTGATAACGCAGTGTTTTCGATATTTTCCGAGGGCCTGAGAGTGAAAGCGACCCACTTGCCCGGTATGCCTATCTCGGGGGTAACCACTTTCCCCTGCGGGTCTATAGACCCATTTTTAAACAAAAGGGTTATGGCGTCTTTGCTCTCGACCGCGATGATGGGGAAAGGCTGTATGTAGGTATCAGCGAAGATCAACGCAAGCGACTCGATTTTTAGGTCATCCACGCGCGCTTCCAGCGGTAGCCTGAATATACGGGCGTGCCTCATCAGCACTTCAAGTAGCGCGGGCACACTATGGGAGTAATCGAGGTCGCTGAAAGCAATGGCCGCGCCAGATTCGACCCATTTTGACCAAAACTTCCATGTAGCTTTTAGGCTCTGCGCTCTGCTCTTCGTGGCTTTGGCTACTTTGAAATCCATTACATCGCCCACTTGATCAACTCGACCAGGAGGTCGAGCAGGATTTCGCCAGCCTCCACGGTCACGATCAGGGTCAGCCCGCCGACCCAGATCCCGGACGCTATGCTGAAAAAGAGTTCATTGGGCTCAGGGGTCTTCATGTCCCCTCCCTGGGTGATCCGTACTTCTCTTCGTAGTGCCGCCCATTGTGCCCTAACGGACCCCAGCATGGTTCACCCTCCAGAGTACGAGAGGTGCAACGCTCAACCGTACCGTCGTCCCAGAACCAGTTCGAAGGTACGTCAGCATCAGGAGCCGGGGCTTTGTGGAAGCCCAAGTGCCCCCATGGCTTAACACATCTGTGCTGGCCGTCATGGATTGAGGTGCAGTCGTAGAATGTTGAGTACTCAGTCATCATCACTGGCACTTCCCCAGCATACTCAAATCTACGCCACTCAAGAAATGCTGCGCACGTTGCCAAGGTCAGCACTGCCAGATAGACAGTAGAAGGTTTCATCCGGAGTTTCTTCTTCAGCGTGGTTGCGAGGTTGGCCAGCTCCACCGCGATGAGGAGCAGCAATGTGTACAACATGCCCATCAGCGTGCCTCGCTTGCTCGGTTGTTGTAGGCAACGCATACGTCCAAGCAATTGTTGCGGCAAATTGGATCGTTGAAGGAATCGTGCTGATCAATCCAATTTGCACGCTGTGCCCTGACATCAAATCCGAGCTTCCCGACAGGATCTCCACCCTCTCGTAGATGGATGATGCAGGGGAAATGGTAACCTTGAGCACACGCCATATCGTCCAGTGCTAGCCAGCACTTTCGGCAATCGTCCGGCCCCATCCCTCTGACAGACAGCCCCTTCTGGATGTTGTTGATTCGATATCTCAGGATTGGGTACTTCTGCAGGATGCGCTGATCGAGGTCGGCCAGTCGTAGCAGTGCTCGGTTGTACTGTGCAGACGGGATCACCCTGATATCGGCAGCCCCGAGGCTGTCAGCAAAGATCACATGCTCCACACAGTCGTCCACGTTGTCTTCGGTGAAAACCATCCCGAGCGTGATGTAAGTTCGCGCAGACAGCTCTTGAATGTTCTCCACTACGCGCGCCCACGCCTTGCGACCACCCGACATGATCTCGCCGGCCAAGCTGCAGCCTGCATCTAGCGAGATGGATAGATCGTTCACGCCTGCGTCCAGCAGCTCCAAGTACCTATCGAGCGGCAGTGAACCATTGGATGAGATCGCGATTCGCTCTACGCCGCGCTCCCTGCACATCTCGACCAGTTCCAACAGACCTTTGTAGAGCAAGGGCTCACCACCTGTGAATCGGATGTTCTTGAGCCCTTGGCTGGTCCAATACTTCACCCATGACTTTGCCAGTGCCAGCGGGATGGCACCTGAAGCAGTCGGGTTGGTGATCCCCCGGCAATAGGTGCATCGGAAATTGCAGTTCTCAGTGAGTACTAGCTCACAGCGCTGTAGGGGGCTCGCAGCAGAGGCGCTTAATGCCCTTTCGTCTGACAGCGTGTAGAAACCAATGTCCTGCAAGCGCATTCTGTCATTCTCCTTGGTTGGTAGGCCCACATTCTACCCACCCTTAGCTATTCGTCAACCCCCAGAAAAACCTTAGCTAAATCGCGGTTGTGGGTCTCCAGTCCCTGATGGCTGCCAGCAGATTCTGCATACCTGCGAGCTTTCCGCTCAGCTTGCTGTAGATCAGCTGGTCTATCGAGTGCTCCATCTGGAGCTGATGGAACGCAGTCGCTCGAGTCTGGCCCTGCCGGGCGATGCGTCCGTTGGTCTGCAGGTATCTCTCAAGAGACCACGGGGCCGTGTACCAGATCCCGGTACAGCAGGGCTTCTGCAGGTTCAGCCCTTCGCCGGCTGATGCCGGGTGGATCACAAGAGCGTGAAGGTGCCCGTCATTCCACTGCTCGAGGACTTCTCGTTCCTCGCGCGCCGTCATGGTGGCGCTGAAGGTCGCGACCCTGAATTTGCCGGACGCCTTGGACCCAGGGCCTGACAGCCTATCGATGATCGAGTCGCGCTCGATCTTGTACTCGTAGCAGATCAGCGCGGGCTCGCCGTTGAGCTCGTCCAGCATCTCTTCGAGGTAGTCCAGCTTGTAGTTGTGGACCCTGTGCGCCACACCGTCGTTGTCGTGCAGGTTCCCGCCGCACAGCTGCCGCAGCTTGTTGAGCGCCACTCCTTTGTTGAGAGCCTCGACGGGGTTCTCTTTGAACTTGATGAAGAACTCCTGTTCCATCTCGTCATACAGTTCTCGAATCAGGGGGTCCTCCCACGAAATAGTGTGGACCCTGAATTGCGACTCCTCGATCGAGATGTAGTCCTCGGCGTTCATGACGAGAGTTGTAGGGGCGATGCGCTCTCTGATCGCTTTGCGCGCCGCTTCCCCCACCGTGTAGCTGTAGCCCCCGCTAGGCAGTTTCTCTCGGTTGCAGAACTGGGTCCTGAATTGGCTGATGTTGCACCCGATTGGGTTGGGCTTCAGCGTCAGCACTTCCTCTTGAGCCCACAGCCCAAGGTAGTTCTCAGCTGCCGGCGTGGCGGTCATTCCAAACAGCCGCTTGTAGCGGTGCTTGAGCGGGATGTGGGCCTCCACGCGATTGGCGGCGTGGTTCTTCATCCTGGCGAGCTCGTCGAAGATGATGATCTCAGGCAGCTTGAAGCCCTGCTCGTACATCCACACGAGGTTGTCGTAGTTCGTGATAGTGATCGGCGCCTTGACGGCGAAGGCTTTCTTCCTGAGCTTGGGCCCCCCGACCGCGAGCTCGTACGGGATCCGGCGCAGATGCTCCCACTTGGCGAGCTCAGGACCCCACGTCAGACGCGCCACACGCTTCGGTGCGACGATCAGCGCCCGGGTGTACCCGTAGCGCCGCCACATCTCTTGGATGGCGGTGAGGGCCACCACGGTCTTCCCCAGCCCCAGCCCCAGCCACAGCTTCCCCCACGTCCTCGAGGCCATCCACCGGACGGCATCGACCTGGTAGTCGTGGAAGTCAGCCTCGGTCAGCACTACCTCTCCAACGCCTTGCGGGCAAAATACCAACCCCAGTATAGAGCCGCGGACACCCAGAAGGAGGTGCTGATGAATATCACCGCGAGCTCAAGAAGCTTCATCATCCTCATCACCCCATCTGGCGATCACATAGTCGCTCCAATTCTTGGACCCGCACCGGCACTGAAAGTCAGCTCGTGCGGACTCATGCTGCAAGTGCGTGATCAGGTACCCGCAATTGGTACACTTCCATTCAAGTATTACACGCATCGCCGAACACCTCGTTGAAGTGGTCTATTCTGTCTTGTGCGTCTTCATCCTTCGGCGCATTAGCGGGCTCGACATAGCAATTCTGAGGGAGGTCAACGTGCGCGCTCCAAGAAATGCCGCAGTTGTTGCAGTGAGTAGCGGGCCAGCACGCCACGCCCTGGAAGTCATGACCCCTACTGTATCTCGGTCTCTTGTATTGCAAGTGGAGTTGGTCATGGGCGCTTGCCAAGCTACCGGCACCAAGGCACTCTTGAACAGTCACGTCGGTGCGCCATGGCTTGCAGTATTCATCGTACTCCTGACTCGCGTACCATAGAGCTTGCTTGGCGGTCCACACCCTCACAACTGGATCAGCTCGTCGAGATATGCCTTCGCTTTGTCGAGGTCATCGAACACCTCGACAGTACAGCCCGCATCGCGCAGTTGGTCAATCCTTCTTTTCTGCGGGCCACTCAGCCTGCCGCCCTTCTTCTTCCACTCGATGAATCTGACGGCGGGGCGCATGATGTTGCGCAGGGCTGAGGGCACGATCAGAATCCGATCGGGGACACCCGGCCGCCCGGGGCTCGTCCACTTCCAGTGCAGGCACTCGCGCTCTCTGGCGTAGGTGGTGAAGTCCCGCTCCATGCTACTTTCGGTATCGCTCACTCACGTACCCTTTCGCTGCGATCGGCAGCCCTTTGGCCCATGCGGGCAGCTGGCATAGCGCCTTGTTAAAGGCACCCAAAAGCAACTCGTTACCCCGGCTGTCCCGCATCTCTGTGCCTACTTCATCGTGCACCGAGATGAAAGGCTCATACCCCATACGGTCGGCATTCTCCATCCCGTGGAACATCACATCTGCAGAGGTGCCCTGCGTCCCGTTCTCCATCAGCTTGCCGCCGTACGTGGACTCACGTCTCCACGTCTTGTCGTGGCGCATGTAGGTGATGGTGGGCAGCACGTCGCCCCAGGGCTTCTCCCAGTCCCTGATCTCTGCCCCGGGGTAGTAGATGCAACGGCCACTCGGCAGGCGGGCCAGCAGATAGTCGCGCCACATCTCGAACTCGATCACGCCCGCGCGCCGAATCTGCCCCGGGTGTCGGATGGCCTCGAAGGCTGCGTCCTCGAGCCGGCGCCAGTAGCGCACGATCTCGAGGAAGGTGGAGCGATAGGTCTTGACCGCGAGCTCGCCCATGTCCTCATACTCACCCAGCATCGGAGCAAGACCGTTCGCGCTCGCCTGGTACTGGCAGCCCAGCACGGCAGTCTTGCCGATGAAGCGCCGGAAGTCATCGACCTCTTCCTCTGCGCAGTTAAAGATGTCCATCGCCATGTACTTGTAGACCGGCTTGTTCTGCCTGAACGCTGTCAGGAGCTTCTCTTCGCCGGCCAGCCAGGCCCCTACTCGAGCCTCGATCGCGTTGTAGTCAGATACCAGCAGCACGTTGCCCGGGGCTGCCTTGATGAAGCCTCGCAAAGCCTGAGAGGTCTTGTCCGCTACGTCCTCGATGCGCTCACCCAGCTCAAGATCGTCGAAGTAGCCCTCGGGCGCAGCGCCCTTCTTGAAGTTGTGGAACTGGACCCCGAGGCTCGTGAGCCTGCCCGTGTGGGCCCCGTGGTCGATGAAGCAGTCGTGCACCCGACCGTCCACCGTGGCGGCTTCCATCGAGTAGAGCTTGCCCAGTGAAGCCAGAGCGGCGCCGAGCCTCACCTCGATGACCCTCCGCGCTATGGGGTCGTCTGTGACGATGAGCTCGAGCGTGTCCTTCTGCATGTTGGGCAGCTCGTACCCGAGTCTCTCTTCCAGCCAGTCCTTGACCTTCTCACGCTGCGTGGGGTTGAGGCCCGTCACGCTCTTGAACCACCGGGCTTCCGTGGCTCGGTGCTTGTCGATGTAGCTCGTAGCGACGGGCAGCAACTCTTCGTCCACCGGCACACCCGTCCTGTTCATTCGATCGACGAGGTTGTAGATCCACTCCTGGTGCTCGCGCCAATGAGGCATGAGGTGCTTCAGCTTCATGAAGATTGCGCGCAACACCGCGGTGTCCTGGCAGCCGTACGCATAGAAATCGAGTATGTCGTCGATCGGGCCGTCCCAGAGATCGAGGAACGTGCCGTCTTTGCGGGGCTTGCTGTACTTGTTGATCAGCCGCGTGCCGGCGGCCTTGTCTTCGAGCTCCAGGCTCTTGGCACACAGACCCAGCTTGCCCGGGCGACCCACCATGCGGGCTAGCACCGAGGCGTCGAACCATTTTACGTCGAGATCGGGCTCGAGCTGCTCTGCGAGGAGCCGGTCAAAAGAGCCCCAGTGGACGACCGTGTCGCCCCCTGCAACTGGCCCATCCACCAGTCGGACGGCATCCCTGACCGGCCCCTCTACTCCCGCGTAGGTGACGAACAGGATCTCGGTCGATGGGTCCCGGACGTACCTGTACGTGCCGCACTTCTTGATGTCAGCTTTGGATCTAGATTCGTAGTCTGCGAACCAGAGGGTCACTTGACCAAGTCTTCCAGAGTGTTCTCTTCGTCGCTGGGGTAGCTATCCCTGTGCGTTACAGAAAGGAACCCTCTGGCAGCCATGACTACTCGGTTTCGCTGCTTCTGAAGATCGAGAGCTAATTGAGCCACGCCGTCTTCACGCAGCACTAGAGCACACACGGTGCACACCAAATGGACGTGAGGTACTGCATTTGTCCACTCATGGTCGGTCAGCTCGCCGCCTCTGCACTTCATCAGTCCCTCGCTGTCGCTCGGTTGGGGTCCACCCAGGGCGCCGTCATGCCGAGTTCTTGAAGCTCGGGCGTGAGGCCCTTCAGCGCGTTCTCGAACACGCCTGCAGCGAACCGTGCGTCTGAGTCTGCCAGCACGTTGGCGTCGATGCTGCAGTAGATCGGGTGACTCACGATCGAGAGGTTGACGAACTGCCAATCCTCGCGGTCCTGGTCGTAGATCCACACCACCTTGTCGTTGGGCTTCGGCTGGAAATGGCAGCCGCACATGCAGGCGTCGAGCGGGTCGGCGCAGTGCTCGTGATCCAGCAGAGCACACTCTCTCGATCGCGCATGGTCGTAGGGGTTGTCGGCCCCGGTGAGACGCTCGCGGAACGCGTTCTCATCCTCGCCCTCAAGGTGCGGCGGCGGGTCGGGGTAGAAGTTCATTGTTCTTCTTCTCGAAGCTGCATGATGTACTTGACCCAGGCATCTGGCTTTAACCTCGCTCGCAAAACCCCGTCAGGCATATGCACGTGTTCGGGCACCGTGTAGACCAAGAGCAAATCAAACTGCATCCCCAGGATCTGCTCAGGGTGCTTGATGAAAAGCACTCGCGTCTTGTTGATAAAGATACTGCTCGGCCAATGCACTACACCGTCTAGCGAGCCTATCGCGTAGTGCAGCAGCGCGTCGCGTACCACCTCCGCGTGCTCCTGGCTGGCGACCACTACCCCAACCACGCCCTGGGGCTTCTCGCTGATCATCGAGAAGAGTTCAGACGCTGTCATTGACCCCAGCGGGCACACGGGCAGCGGCGGATGGTGGTATAGGTACAGCGCCTCTATCCACTTGTTGGGCAGCAGACTCAAGAAGGCTACTGTGCAGCCCAGCACCATGAGAATCTGCGCGCCTATGGGTATACTATCGAACACGCTTCCTCCAGATCCGCCCTCGCCGGGGCCGAGGGTTCGAGACCCAATGGACACCCGGCGAGGACTTCCACGGGCCGAGGGATTCAAACCCCAGGCGCCCGAAGCATTGTCTAGAAACCCAGATCGTCGTCGTCGAACCCATCGGGCTCGTCGAGCTCACCGTCGCTCGAGCTCAGACCGGCGAACGCGCTCGCGCTGGCGCGCTGCGGCCCGCTCCCGAAGGGCTCGCCCTCGGCTGCGAACATGACGCCGAGCAGCTTGGCGTTGACCCTGATCGAGTTGTGGCTGTCCTGCGCCCACACGTTCAGCACGGTGTGCACGAAGCAGCCCGCGTAGGGGATGTCCTTCCCCTTCAGCTTGTCGATCTCGTTCTCGTTGCGGTCGAGCAGAAGGGGCTGAACGGCGTTGTTGGCCCTGATGTAGTAGCAGCCCCCGTACCCGTCCAGCACCTCGTCGTCGCGATTGACCTTCTCGTCGCCATCGCGCAGGCAAGTGTCACCCTTCTTGAACAGCACGCTGAGTCGCTTCTTGCCGTTCTCGCCCCAACGCTCGTTGGCGGCCTCCAGCATGGCGGCCTTGATGAGCTTGACCTGGGGGTCGTCCTTGGCGATCAGGAAGTAGGCCTTGAAGACCGGGTCTGCCTTCTCGTTGAACTGGCTCGGCTCCAGAAGGCTCGGGAATGAGAGCCTCACGTTCTCGATTCGTATGTCGCTCATTGTGTCAACATCTCCTTGATTTTCTCTTTGATTGGTGGTCTTTTGTCGGTTGACGGTACGAGCGCAGGAGCGCCCGGTGTGCTGGTGATGTAGTCATCTAGCTTCCCCTTCCCTACCTGCCTCTCTGCCGCTGCCGGCGAGAGTATCTTGGTCGTGGTCACGATCGCCTCAACACCAAACAGCTCGATCGCTTCCTCGGCTTCCTTCTCATCCTTCCACGCCCTTGTGAGGCGACCTTCGACGAGCTTCCAATCTGAGAACTCGTCGATGCGCCCGCGGATCTCCTCTTCAGCCAGCTTGACCCAGGCCAGGATCTCCTTCTTCTTGCTGAAGAGATATGACAAGGTGCTGTCGGGCAGCATTTCCTCGATGTCCTGCTTTGCTGTCAGCTTCAGCTTGAGGCTCTCGACATGAGGGCCACAGTTGACCTTGTGGGAGCACCACCGACAGGTCTTCTCGCCCGGGGCTGCCTTGCGTGAGCCGTCGTTGATGGCGTCCGCTGCGACCTGCAGCTTGCTGGCCTCGACCTCGAGCTGCTTGCGGGTGCGGGCCCAGTAGCTGAAGCCCCCGTTGGCGAGCGAGGGCTGCGAGATCTCGAGCGATATGCGCTCGATCACCTCGCCCCGAGCCTCGAGCTCCAGCACCTCGGCCCACCCGTAGGCCACGAGCTGGGTGTTGCCCTCAGCATAGACCGGGATCGTGCCGGATTTGAAGTCACGGACGATCAGGTCCCCCTGGCTGAAGAGCCAGAAGTCCACCGTGCCCGTCTCGAGCTCGAGATCGTCGTACCAGATCTCGGCCTCGCCCTCGACCCCCACATGATTAAGGACGGGTTCGAACGTCACCAGGCTGGTCAGGCACTTGTGCAGGTACGCCCGAACGACATCAGCGTCGATCTCGTTCAGCTCTGTGAGGCTGCTCTCGATGAAGGCCAAGCACTCTTGCTCGTCCCCCCAGCCATCGAGCACGATGACCCTCAGGATCTCCTCAGCGACCTCGTGGAGCATCGTGCCGCGCTCGGCTGCTGGGCCCGAGCTATCGGGCTTGGGATGCTCACGGTCCAGCTGGATCGCGAGGTGACACGTAGGCCAGCGCCCGTCCGAAGGGCTCAGTTCTGCATGGGCGCCCATCAGCTGGGCCCTTGGGGAACGAAGGGCTCATAGGGTTTGGTATCGTCGATGGGCGGGTCCTCCCGCAACGCGGTGGCAAGATCCTCTACGACCCCTCGAGCTTCCCCGAGAAGTTGCTCCCGAACCGGCATTGGGTTGCTGGGGGTGGATGCCAGGACCCCGACGTGAACAGCATCGGCCAGCTCCTTGAAGATCTTGGCCTGCTCGACGCATGCGCCTGCGTGGTCGCGAAGCTGGATCGCCTCTCTGTCGCGCTCGTTCGCTTCCTCGTTTAGCTTCTCGGCCTGCCGTCTCTGGATCTCGGCATTCTGGATGCAGCACTCCCGCACCGCGTGTCTCGGATCCTGGGGTCGATCCTCGTACCGTTCCATCTTCTGTCTCCTCCGTGCCTCAGCCCCGTCCACCACTGGCCCGGGGGCGTAGCACTCGTTGGCCCTCACCCACGTCCCATTCCCGCCGAGAAGCTCCCACTCCTCGTCGGAAAGGAACGTTGGCGCCGTCGCTTTCACGCCTATCTCGTACGCCAGGACGCCCACTCAGTTGTTGACCTCGTCGGCCAGCCGGCGGTAGAGGGTTGCGAGCTCGCCGGCCTTCTGGACGCTCGCCGCGGTATCCTCGACCGCCTTCTCGTAGTCATTGAGGCTGGACGCGCTGTTGCTCTGCTGCCTGTCAGCATCTTCTGCGAGGTCAAGCAGCACCTTCCGCGCGGTCGTCTTGGGGTCCTTCATGACAGATCATCCTCTCGCTTCTCGAGCCACTCGGGCACGTCTTGCCAGGCTTCGGTGTTGGCGTGGCATTCATACTTCGAGCCACTCGGCATCGTGTGGTTCGCCCCTCCCTGGTCGTTGTCGGGTATAACCTTCTCAAACAGACACCCGGGGCACATTTGAGAGGCACCCTTGGCCATCGCCAATTGCGCTTCAGGGCTCATGACAGGTCGTCCTCCTCGATCAGGGCCTCGACGCGGTCGATGAAGTTCTGTCGCTCTTCCGCCGGCACGTCGCGCAGCTTCATGGACGAGTCGAACAGCTCGTCCCGGGCGGCCTTGACGGCCTCCTTGTTCTCCTTCGCCAGCACCTTGACGGACGCGAGAAACGAGGGGAGTTCGAGCTCGTCATCCTTCTTGGCCGCTGCCTTCTTCTTGGCTGCCTTCTTCTTGGCCGGCTTCGGCTCGGCGACCACCTCGCCGGGGCCGTCTGCGATTGCAATCAGGTTCTCAACCTTGTCGTCCAGGCTATCGAGTCGGGCGAGCAGATCTTCCAGTATTCCCACGTTTCTTCTCCTTGATGTACGCCTCTAGGGCGCGCTCAACCACTGCGGACAGGGTGCGCCCTTCCCTAGCGGCCCGCTCTCGCGTTCGCTTGAGCAGCTTCTGGGGAACGTATATTGTGAGTTTTGCTTTGGCCATTTGACTCTGACCGTAGCACGGATACAATTGCCGTCAAATGGTGACAAACAAATCTTTTCTGGCTGCTCTCTTCCCCGACTCGAACCCCATCCTGGCCTCCTTTCCAGAGGACCCTTCGACTGCTCCTAGAGGAGCGTGGCGGGCCGTCAAGAAGGTCAACCCCCAGCACAACACCTACTTCTGCGTCTCAAGCTTCACTGGCACTCGCCGAAGGAAGAGTGAGTTCGTCGCTCTGCACTGCCTCGTCATCGACGACGTAGCGACGAAGGTGGACAAGGCGCTGCCGTTGAGACTACTCATAGATGAGCCCACCTGGGAGCTCGAGACCTCGCCGGGCAACTATCAATGGGGCTATCTGCTCAGCGAGCCCCTGAAGTCCTTTGCCCGAGCGGAGCGCCTCATCAACGCAACGGTCGATGCGGTGGCGGGCGGCGAAGATCCGGGCATGAAGTCGGTCAGCCGCTACGTGCGGTTGCCTGAGGGTCGCAACTGGAAAGCGAAGCACGAGGGCTTCAAGCACCGTATGCGATGGAATGGCGGGGGCTTCACAATCGAGAGCCTCGAGGAAAGGCTAGGTCTCGAGGGCGACGCTGAGGAGCAGGCCAACGAACACCCCGAGGCTCTCGACTTCGGCGATGATGTGATTGGGATGCAGCTCCTGAATGCTGGACTGATGAAGGACAGGCTCCGAGATGGTGTCTATGACATCACCTGTCCCTGGGTCGAACACCATACCGACAAGGAAGACACCGGGACGGCGTACCTAAGCCCTGACGGTTTCAAGTGTCACCACGGTCACTGCGAACGGAAGACATTCCTTGACCTGCAAGTCTCTCTGGGCGCGCCAACGCTCAGTGAGTACCGGCAAGCGAGCCCCGCCCTTTGGGACTTCTCGACCGTTGAGCCTCAGCAAGTGGTTGAGGCTGAACTCCTTGGTTCCCCGACGGCCGATGAGTGGCTGAAGGGCGGGGACATCGCGTGCTGGTTTGGGGAGGATGGGAAGATGACAAAGCCGCCTCCCCGTGAATGGGTTCTCAAGGACATGCTGTGCCGGGATAGCGTGGCTGTGCTTGGGGGCGAGGGAGGTGTCGGGAAGGGCAAGCTACTTGTCAATCTCTGCATCTCGCTCGCCACCGGAACGGCTTGGGGGCCCTTCAACCCGATGGGCAAGACGTACAAGGTTGTGTACGTCGGCAAGGAGGACAACCGGGACGAGCAGCGTCGTCGCTTCTTCAACGCCCTGCAGCAGTGGAACGATCAGGGCCTCGATGTCGATCAGTCGCTCCTGATGAAGAACCTCATCATCCCCGAGCTCAACCCCCTGCTGGTGCTGGGCCAGGAGCTCACTGACGCAGTCTCGGGCACCGGGGCCGACCTCCTCATCATCGACCCGTTGATGCGCTTCATGGAGAAGGACGTGTCGCTCAACTCGCAGGAGGGCGCGGGCTGGGTCCACAACGGTCTCGGCCTCATCCAGCAAGCGAACCCCGGCTCTTGCGTCCTGGTCGTGCATCACCTCAACAAGCCCGGGCGAGAGGGCGGGTCGATGCACGTCTCACAGATGACCGGCTCAGCGGGCATCACGGACCTAGCCCGGATGGCGATGCAGATGATGGAGGTGGACCCAGTGCGCAAGGCCGCTATGAAGATCCACCCTGCGCGCCGAGTGATCGAGGGCGCGGTCACAAAGAGCAATTACGGGCCCAAGACCATGATCCCTTGGACGTTCGAGATGCTGGGCGGGGCAGCAGAGGGCGCGATCGTCCCGCTGGCTGTTCAGCCCCACCATGCCGGCGGACTCAAGGTCGTAGAGATCTTGTGCAATACCGGGATGGAGCTCACCACTCCCGAGCTCGACGCTCACTTGACTGCCGCTGGCATGAGCACTCGGCAACGCCGAGCTGCCAAGCAAGAGGCTCGAGACAAGTTGGGTGTAGAGGTTCTGACCGAAGGCCGACGCAAGCCCGTGTGGGCCCTTGATGATCTAGGGGGAATATTTTGATGAGTGATTGTACTTTATGCAGCGGCTACCGAGGTGATGGCGAGACCCTGCAAGGCAAATGCGATCGGCTGGAGGAATCGCTTAGCAAGGCCCTGCGTCGAGAGACGGAGAAGAAATCCCGCATCACCGCCCTCGAAGCCCAGCTCGCCGACAAGAAAGCCGCACTCGCAGCGCAGGCCGAGGGGCACAGGAATGTGCTCGAAACGCTGACAAGGCGACATAAGAAGGATCTCTTAGGGCAGAGTGTACGACTCGATAGCTCCCATATGGAAGTACTCCGCCGAGTCAACGAAGCGCACGCCGCCGAACTCGCAGCGCTGCGGGGGGAGCCGACGTTGATCGTCAAGAGCTACCGCAAGAAGCCGATCGAGGTCGAGGCGATTCAGTACGACGGCGACAACTTCAATCACATACAGGAGTGGAGCGATGGTGCCGTGTACGACAACTTCATGCCAGAACCAACAGACCTAAGAAGTAGCCACCTGAGAATCCAAACGCTCGAAGGGATCATGATTGCCAACGTCGGCGACTGGATCATCAAGGGTGTGCAGGGTGAGTTCTATCCGTGCAAACCCGGCATCTTCGAGGAGACGTACAGCGATGCCTAGAGGCCCCCGAGTAATATTCAAGGACGACCGTGACTCCTCCATCGGTCGCGGCTGTGTTGTGTACCAAGGGATGCTACGGCCTGAGAGCATCTGCATGGTGGCTGCGGCTGCCGAGACTGCGCCGGCTAGCATGGAGGAGATGCACGTCAGCGAGGGCTGGCGGCACATTCCCTATAGAGTGCGCGATCTGCATGAGGAACTGCGAGCTTGGGACATCTCGGCGAGGGGGATGCCCAATGACTGCGTTGCGGGATCAGAGAAGCGGATACTGCGTCTTGCAATGGATCGTTGGGCCGAGCGCATACAGAAGAAGCTCGGCCCCGCCTACACCGTAGTAGTCCACGACACGGGGTCGGGGCTGCATATTCACATTGAGCTTGATCCGTGACCCTGCCGAGTGGCAGAGGCGGGTGGATCAGCTGAGGGGGGAGAGGGTGTGAAGAATTACCTGAAAGCCGCACGCGAAGTGCTGAAAGTGGTCGCCATTGTCGGGATCTTCTGTGGGGCTATTGGCTTGGTCTTGCGCGCGTGTACTCGCGAACTCAATACGATTGACAACTACAATCGAGCGTTCGCCGAGTGCATGAATAAGATGGCGGACCAAAGGCCCGCTCCTCAGCACTGGCTGGCTGCGCGCGAGTGCAACGCGATTGTCCCTGAATCAGGGAGAGGGATCCATGTGGTCAAGGAGCTGGGGCTATGACTGACCCCGGACTCAAGCTGCCGTTGTCTATTATGCCGTATGCTAACGAATTCGAGATTCGGGAATCTGATACGATGCCTATCGTCAGCGTTTGGATCCCTCTGCACGACAAGCCCACCATAGACCGCGCGCACCACCGCGCCGAAGTAATCAAGGCCGCGCTGACTGCGGACGCGGAAGAGGATAGGCCGAGCGCGGAGAGGGTAGCCAGCATTCGCCCCTGCGTGCTGCATTTTGCTGTCGAGATGGAGCGGAAGCTGCGGGCCAACGATTGGAAAGAACACTGGAGCAATTTCAGTGTTGAGTATCTGGCAGAACGAATAAGTGACGAGCTAGCCGAGCTGACTCATGCGGTAGCCAAACTGTCAGCAGCAGAAGACGCAGGTGAGGATCTTGGGATATTGGCGTTAAGCGTCATGGAAGAGGCCGTCGATCTTGCCAACTTTTCCATGATGATTGGCGACATGATTGATCGCATGGAACCGGACGCGGAGAAGCACTCATGCTCTACTGATTGTGTCTGGGTGAACTTGCTCGGCGTAAGAACCAGACTGCACGTACCTGAGTGCCCGAACCAGGACGCGGAGAAGGGGGAGCGGGATGGATGACAGAGCGCAGCGGCTACTGGACCACTTGCGTATGGCGGGCGAATTCAGGGCCATCGCAACAATCGAAGAGTTGCGTGAGAAGAACGAACAGCTCGAACACAACAAAGCCTACTACGTGCGCGAGTTTCTAAAGGCGCTCCGGTGCGAGGAGTGCAGCGCGACTCGACAGGCCCGATTGCAGGCTGGTATCGCAGAGGGCGTCAAGGGCATGTCGCAGCAGGAGCTAGACGAGATCATCGCCGATCTGGAGAAGCCGCTATCCGACGACGAACTACTGCTCGATGAGGAGATCGAGAATCGAAAGCTGAAGGCCAAGAACAAGCTCCAGGCCGAGCGGATTGAGGAGTTGGAGGAGTGGCAGCGGCAGATGGTCGAGAAGGCGGCAGACGAAAGCCTCGACGGCTACCGAGAGATGGGTGCGAAGTGTGTCGCGCTGGAGGAGCAGAAGGACAAGCTGAAGCAGGATAACGCCACCCTCCGCGCCACCGCCGAGCTGGTGGAGAGGGGTTCGCCAAATGATATCCGCGCGAAGGGATGGGCCGTTGCGGTTCACAACGATTACCGCGTGGCAGGAAGCGCGCACACGTTCTGGCTATTCACGAAGGATGGACATGCGCTGAAAGGTGAGGGACTAACAGACATCGACGCTCTCATCCGGGTCCGCGAGGCCCTCGAAGCACTGGGAGACTCAACATGAAATACCTACCTATACTACTCCTCCTCCTCCTAGCCACCAACGCCCAAGCGGCAACGGTCTATCACCACTGGTTCGACCCCCGCATGGACCCGATGTTCGATGAGGGCATGTGCGAGATCGTGCCTCCCTGCGGTGACGACCTCTTCCTCGAGGACCCACAAGCCGATCACTGGCCGATCCAGATCGAGGTGTATGGGGAGGATTTGCTGGCCTTCTGGCATCCGGCGTCGAGGATGGAGCCCTTCTGGTTCGGCGAGATCGAGGTTGAGGTTCCGGGGGACTGTCATCTGTCCAGAATGCGGTTCATGACGCCTTGGGGCTACACCCCATACTCGAACGTGACCGCTAGGCCGGCTGGTTGCGTCCCTACCGAGTACGTTCCCGAGCCTGGTGGCTTGGGGTTGCTGGCGGGGATTGGGTTGTTGTGGTGGCTTGGGGGGAAGAAGACGTGAATCTAGGAATCGAGTTCGAGGTGCTAAACCTGGGCTGCGGCCACCTCATGGCGCTGCCTCGCACGACCACCGCGCAATTACGCCGCTCGCATGACATATTCTTCTGTCCGATCTGCGCCGACGAACGACATTTCCCCGGCAAGTCCGACATCGAGCGAGAGCGCGATAAGACGGCGCGCGCCGAGCGGCAATTGAAGTACCGCGAGGAAGAGCGAGACAGTGCTCGCGACGCCGCCAAGTCCGCCGATCACCGAGCGCGCGGCTACAAGGGCCACCTCACCCGCCAACGCAAGCGCAGCGTCGCCGGCGTCTGCCCGTGCTGCAATCGGACGTTTCAGCAGCTCGCACGGCATATGAAGAGCAAGCACCCGAAGTACACTGATGA
>Ga0209976_10000979_pt1 | contig 17268 bp, 41 predicted proteins | sample SumtaG_FD_182806 | JGI IMG/M metagenome (GOLD analysis project Ga0209976, IMG submission 182806) | Deep subsurface microbial communities from Indian Ocean to uncover new lineages of life (NeLLi) - Sumatra_00157 metaG (SPAdes) (version 2) | ecosystem: Environmental > Aquatic > Marine > Oceanic >...
TCTATGAGACCGCCAGGGATTTGGCCGAGGGGGAATGGCATGGGGTTGCCCTTTCTTTCGATAGTGCGAATCCCAATGTCGATCCGGTCTTGTACGTTGACGGAGTGCTCGATACCTGGGACCTGGCCAGCACGAACGGAGTGGGCACCACCCAGACGCGCGACGGGGACGCCGGGGTTATTGATACGGTGGCCATCGGAACGAATATGACGGCTGACATGTCCTATGGGGCCAGCGGCGCGAATCCTGGCGGGGATCTGGCCGAGATCGCTTTTTGGGAAGATGAACTCGATGCGGAGAAATTGGCAGGCTTGACCAGCGGATTTTCCCCGCTGTTCTTTCTCGATGGTCTATATTTTTATCATCAAATGCAGCGGGATTACCGAGACTGGATACGGTACTTGGCTCTAACCTGGACGGGTATCCCCGTTGGACTGCCAGGCCCGGTTATGGTATATCCGAAGCCGATGGAATACCAAGTCGGCGTCTTTCCTGTGATACCTGTAATCCCTCAGCAAAATGTGAGCATTGGGTGGGATTGGGACGTTCATTAGTAGAAGATCACAGCAAGGGCCAGGATGCCAAACCGCGTTTTCCTCGCGCGCCTTCCAGCGGTCGGTATCCTGGCCTTTTGTATTTTATCCCAGCTCCGTCAACGGAGACACTTGAAGAAAGTCCCAATGCACCAAGCCTGAAAACGAATCAAATGGTAAGCGACGGGATCATAAACATGCGTTCCGCCGCACATGGGATAGATGTAGTTTTCGTCTGTCCCGGACCACCCCCATCCCTCCTCGATGAGCTTTTTTATTCTCTCAATTTCTTTTTCCATGTTTGCTTCTCCCCTGATTAGAACATCTCCGCGAACAGTGGATCCGGCGCATGAAAGCCGTTAGGTCTTCCAATCTTACCCCGCGAAATCGCTTTCGGCCGAATGGGCGGCCGCATACAGGGCAAGACTTTCGAGATTCGAGCTTTCTTTGAAAGGGCATGGTTGCTACTCCGTTGACGGGTTGCTGGTGACCGATACCACCAGGTGTATTTAAGACTACCCCATGCATGGGGACGTGCCGGCTGCCTACCAAGATCCGGCCGGCGAGCAGCTTGGAGCAGCGATCATGCTTTCCCATGCATGGGGACGTGCCGGGAGCTGCCGGCGTTCATTCGCTGCTGCTTCCTTCTTGGTCAAGCTGCAAAAAGGCTCTGATTTCTTCCAAGGTCACTTGATACTTCTCCATTCGTTCGTTCAAAGGGGACCCTCCGTCTTTCCACCTCACATTAAGCGCTACCACTTCCGCCAGCAGGATCTTGACCGCGGTCAGTTGTTTTTCTGACCTCTCCCCCCTGGCTTTCCACTTGGTCCGGCTGTCGTGCGCGGCCTGGCGAGCATTCTCTCGTTTCAGGATAGTGGTCTCTCGATGCTCTATGATTTCTCGCAAGCGGCGGATTTCGTCGAAGGGGCTCATCCACAAGCCCTCCGGATCTTCTTGCAGGTGGAGTTCAAGCCAGCGCATCCCATTGCCGCGTATCATATCAAAGTCCATGACTTTGTCCTTGGTTGGTGATGGATGGTTGGGCCTAGAGCCGAATAGACCTTCATAAATATCATAAATATAGCTTTCCCGAATTTTCTCCGAAGGTTCCATCACTCGCCCCTTTTTTCGGTTTGATCCTACACTTCGCCCCGTGCTCGAACTTGGTTTACCCACAAAAGGGCATGGGGTATACATGCCTCTCCGTGCGCCGGACATGCCGGAATACGGTATAGCAACTCTTCAAGTTTAGCAATACGTTTGTCGGCCAGCAGAACCTCCTCGCGCAGAGAGCGAATCTCGTCGAAGGGGCTCATCCACGCATCCTCCGGATCTTCCAGAAGGTGGAGTTCAAGCCAGCGCATCTCACTGCCGCGCATCATATCGGAACCCATGGCTTTGTCCTTTCAAAACGCATCGTGAACGTGCATCTGCGACCAAAAGTATTCATCCTTGTCTTCGTTGTATTCTTTTTCCCAACTGGCGATAAAAACTTGCTGCCCCTGGCCGCTAAATCCGATGGTCCTTTCCCAGATTTCCACCGTAAAAATGTCCTCTATTTTCATATCGCCTTTGTGGTCGAGGATATGCATACGCAACCATCCGATGTCGGGACCATTCGCAAGAGCCTGTTTCGCATCATCAAGGGTCAGGAATGCGGCCAGAGGATAATATTTATCGTCCTCATAGATGTCGCTTGCATCCACTAAAATGAAGATAGACTCAAGACTCAACTCTTTACGTCTAGCAAGACGTTTGTCGGCCAGCAGAACCTCCTCGCGCAGAGAGCGAATCTCATCAAAGGGGTCCATCCAAAAATCCTCCGAATCTTCCAGCAAATGGATCTCGGTTTTGGTTAAAGCACCGTTAAAAATGCGTATCTGGTCAGCACTCATAGTTTTGTCCTTTCTCTTCCGTTTCCACTTGTGCTTGGCACGAAAACCAGACATATCCACCTTGCTTTTCATCGTAACTTTGCTTCCAATGGATCGAAAGAACCCTTTTGCCCCGGCCGTTGAGGCCGATCTTTCGTTTCCAAATCTCCACCGTGCAACTGGGTTCCAGCTCATTCTTCCACGACTTATCGGGACCTGCGGCCAGGGTCTCTAACGCATCGCCCAGAGACATAAATACGCCTAGCGGATAGTATTCCCCCCCGTCGTAAATATCACAGATAAAAATAAAGCCCGGTTCCCCCTTCCTATCGCCAAAGAGATCGTTATAAAGATCACTGATAAAACAAAATTCTTCAGGTTCCATTATATCAGCTTACCTCCAAGTGACTGTTGTTTCAACTTTTCTATGCCAGGTGCGGGCGTAAAGCACTTCAAACTTTGAACCTATTCCAGGCTCCCCTTTTCTGATAGCAATTTCGTATTTCTGCTCACGCCGCGCATATAATGGCCACCATTTTTTAGGTCCTTCTTGAATGGCCGCGCGTGCTTCTAACATGGAAAAATAAAAGCCGATAGCATAGAAATCATCGGGTTCCGTAATGTCCATTATCTCATAAATTGCCGGCATGGCTATTCACTTCCATTTGTGCGGAATTTCCGAAGGGATCTGATGGACACAATTTCCCGTTGTCCTGTGTCCAAGAATTCGATTTGCACGCTGGACATTTTCCCCCGTGCTACCACCCTGCATACTCTCCCGAATAAGGTGCGGCGTTTGGCATTGTTTCCCCATGCGAATTTGTACAGGGTTTCATTCATGGAGTAATCCTTTCATTGTGCTCCCGGATGAACTTCGGAGCGTCGAAGTATTCCCCGTCAGATCGCGTGGACAAATGCAAATCTTCATCACTGAGTCGCATTCCCCTAGACTCTCGCTTAACAATGATCTCGATATCGCCGTCTTTCAAGTTATACAACCCACGCAATTGGCCGGCCGTTACAAAATGTAAATCTCCATCATAATTACTGCGGACATAGCTTGGATGGAGGACGATACGCGTAATTTTTATCATGCGGGTTGCTCCTTGTGGTGATGAGGACCCGTTTCAATCCCCATGTGGCCAGAATATCCCTGAGACGCCCCCTAATCGATCCTAAGGGGTCCGGGCAATGGAAACACAGGCCACAGCGCTGTCGTTGAACCTGGTGGGAGATAGACACCTTCTCGCCTCATTTAGCGTCCTCGGTCGTCGTGCATTTGCGCTGCCGTCTCTTCAGATTAGGAAATTGCTGGCGTAATTGCTCCCAGCAGCAGTCGACGGTTTCTTCGGATGCATCGGGAGCATTGGGGTTGTACCTCCTGGTGCCATGCCCGGATGTTCGGGCTTGCTCTGCTTGCCCTTCTTCGGCTCTTCTGAACTCATCCAGGGCCACCCACAGGTCACCGGGGCCAGGGGCGAAAGTCTTGCCGTCCTTCCACTTGTGGGAACACCGGATGTAAAAACCCAGGGCCTTGGCCAAGGTATCATCATTCATGCCGACCAAGTTGTAAGACCAGATCTTCAGCAGTTCATTCCATCCTTTTTTGTCTTTGTCCATCGGACGGGTCCAGTAAGGGTAATTCGTCCTGATTTGGGAGAATACCAGCATCAAAGCCGCTTTGCTTGGGGTCTGCATTCTGTCCGGATTGTTCGTCAGCATCGGCCTCAAGGATTTTTTGGAAGGTTTCGTGTAAGGGGACAGGGCTTGACTGATGTGTTCGGGTTTGGCCATCAGGTGAACCTCCTTCTTGGGATTTCTTCATTCTGATTTCGATGTTTTGCCATTTCCGGATGCCGTCTTTCTTGGGGTGTAGCGGGGGGAGCGCCTGGGTATTGATTGTCCAGAAACTATCTCCGGTGGCCCACTGCAAGATCGCTTTCAGCCTTTCCTCGCTGCCGGGTTCGTCGTGCATGTCAAGACGCAGGATCTTCTCGGCGGCTATCATCGCCCCGACTTGCTCTGATTCCGTCAGATCGTTCCACATCGGGGTGTTCGGACAGTCGGGTCCGTAGAACCACGCCGTCAGGTCGACCAGGTAGGGCCAGTGAGATGACTTTTTCAGGCGCTCCAAATCTTTTTGATTTTTGGAGTCAGAGGGAGAATTTTCGCCGTTTGAAAATTCTTTAAAAGCAGTGGGGCAGGGTTGGGAGGAAGGGAGTACTTCTTTTACTTCTTTAACTTCTTTTAGGACTGTGCCCCTTACTGTGCCACTTTCTACATTTTCCCCTATGAAACTACTGTGCCCCTTACTGTGCCCCTTTTCGTCGTACTGTGCCCCTACTGTGCCACTTTCGTGCCCCGTACTGTGCCCCTTTTCAGAAAGACCGTCCCAAACTTCATAATTTACAATAACATACACCGTCGGATACCCTGCCCCTAACCCTGCCCGTACTATGCCAGTTTCGTGCCGCTTCTCTAAGAGTGTCAATGCACTGCGAATAGTCTTGACAGAAATACCTGTTTCTAAACGGATTGCACTAATCCCGATAGCTATTTCTCCTCGTTCCAGGTAAATCCCGTCATATACTCCGGCCGTGTGGGCTGCGCCAATCACCAGATGGCGCATTATCATCAGGCAAGGGGCTGCCATGCGCCTGGGTAGTGCCTGGCAGAACGCTTTTTCTTTGGCCCTGCTGTAGCCAAATACGTTGTTCACGGTATAAGGGTCCCGCTTGGCCGGTGTGCCTTGATCGCCTTCTCAATCTCGACAGGATCGAAAAGTACCCTGTGCCCAACGCGTACGGCTGGCAGTACGCCAGTCCGCGCATAGCGAAGAACAGTATTGCGATGCACACGAAGAAGGGCGGCTATCTCATGGGCGGTCTTGAGGCGAAGCATGAGCTTGGCTCCTTTTTTGATTGTGGTTGCAAATATTTACCGATTAACCTAATTAATTCAGGCGAAGGCGTCAAGTACCATCCGGAGAAACCCTCTCATTCCGGAGACGGGTGTCTCAGGGCAAGTCATTACCATCTCCCGTTGTGAATAAATCGAGTTGGAATTCTCCCCATGTTTTCTCGATCAGGCTCAAGGTGTCGAGGGCCAGGTCGATCTCCCCTACCTTCGCACGTTTCTTTTTGAGGGCCTTGCGGAAAACCCATTCTCGCATACGCCGTTCCTTCGTCAAAATGCTTTTTATCATGGCGATATCCGCCATGGCGGTTCCCGGATCACCGTTTGTTCCATTTTGATAATTGGACCAAAGGTGCTCAATCCGTTCAATGGTACTGAGGGCCAGGTCGATCTCCCCCACCTTCATCTTTTGTTTCGGCCGATCGGCCTTGAACACCTGGACGCGCATCTTGCGTTCAGCTAGCAAGACGATTCCGATGTTCGTATATCGATCTCAATACCGGGTTTGCCGGTCAGAACCTTTTCACTTTCCAAAATAGCTCCTCACTTCCTGTTCCAACACCCTCAGTTCGGCTCTAAGCTTGTTCACTTCCACCCTAAGCAACGATAGCTCTTTCCAGCGGTCATTCTCAGAGCGCACCAGCTGGCGCGCCTGGGCCGCTTCTGCCGGCGTCTTCTCCTTCCCGAAAAGCGCGGCGGCCGTTTCTTTCGACATACGGACCGCCATCAGGAATTCAACCTGGGGAAGTCTTTTCTTGACCCTGCTTCCACCCAATGTTGGTTTGCCAAGACAAGCCGAATCTCTTCGTAACGGTCTTCAAGTTCAAGGGCATACTGGGCCAAATCATACACTCCCCCCCTTGGGAAGTTGCGTATGATCTCTTCAAAATCAGGTCTCAATATCATGGTTTTGCATCCTTGGTTGTGCCTTTCGGCGCTTGAGTTTTCGTGGAATGGCCACTGAGATAACAGCCGGATCTTTCCAGGTGCCGACGAAGTCGAGCAGGAACCATCCTTGCGCGGCCCGGACATGGCGACAATTTTTATTGCGATAAGCATAAGCTTTACAATCACATCGCCAATCGTCTGGGCCCATGTAGCGAACAATGTGAGCTACATGGCCGGAAGCTGAAGCGACTAACCAAAAGCCGGCTTGATCAATCGTTTTGGGCGGACAAGTCGAGGAGTTCATTTTTGAACTTGTCCAGTAACGCGGGTGAAACCTTCGACAGATATTGAGCGTTTCCGTATTTCTTCAGAAGATACGTCCTCTCTTCCTCCTTGAGCAACGAGAACAGCGGGGAGCATTCCTCCACCCATTTTTCAGGCGCATTCGGCCGGGATGCGCCTTCGTTAGACTGTGCCCGGTTTGGGGCTTGGCCCTGTTCCTCCGGAGGTGGGGTTGATTGGGACGGTTCGTCCCCTCGATCGTCAAACGAAGATCGGTCCATCCGTTGTTTATCTTGCCCTTGATTCCCGCCCTGTTGCCCGTCGTCGTCATCTTCGGTTACGATACCTACCAAGGCGGAAAAAGCGTAGCGTCGGTAATAAGTGATTTGTCCTCCTAGGTCTTGAGGGGTTCTTGCTGCAGCTAGCGGGAACGCGCTGGACACCCATTGCCCAGAAGTGTGCATCAAGGTGGTTTCGATTTGCAAAGGCCTTCCCTCTTCACAGTTCACCGTTTGCACGACAGCTAGGCCATTTTCCGAAAGCGGTCTTCGGCAACAGTCAAAGACCGCATCGAGCGCCGCGTATTTATATTCATATTCGTATGGCCTTCCGTCCTTGGTGGTTCCTTTGAGAGAGGCTGTATGCGTCTTGGGGACTGGGGGCAAGACGCCTTGCACTTTAGCCAGAGCGGCGGCCAATTCGTTAATGTCAGATGATTTCTGCATTTAAATTCTCCCAAGTAAACTGATGGCGATTTGAGCCACCAGGTAAATGAAGGCCAAAATCATAAGCCCGGTGAGGGCCTTTACATCCATTTTCATGTTTTTCATGGGCTTGATCCCTTCATCAATTCTTTCAAAGCGAAAGCTCGATCTCGGAGTTGCCGTATAGCGGTCCACGCGGCGCAATGATTTTCATCTTTGTCATTAAAAAAACCCGGGTCTCTCACGTGTCGCAAAATAATAGCAAAGTATTCTTGCATATCGGCAACAATGGAGTCGATAACTTCTTCGACGTTTTTATATTCAGGCATCTTCTTCCCCTTTTTCGATTATCTGCTTTTGCACCTCATCTGCGGTCACAGCTATTTTTCCCCACTTCATCCCCCCTTTGAGCACCGGCACCGGCTTTGCCAAAGGATCTCCGTTCCGAAAAATCAACACTCCGTCCAGGCAATCCGTGGCCAAAATGCCGTATGCCGGCTCTGTAGAAATTTGCAGCCGGTTGCGCCGTTGTCGATCTTCCAGGTTCATAATGTTTCATCCTTTGTTTTTCTGAACCAAACCTCGAATTGCAGGAAAAGGTCGGAACCCAGTTGAAAAGATCTTGTCCCCATCACTTTGAAAGTGATTTCATCCTTTGCCTCTCGGTCGCCGAAAGCTTTTTCCGAAGCCAGCACCTCTTCTTCAATGGCATCATGTAACCCTATGTTCGTTTCCAGTAACATTTGCACATTGAGGCTTATGGTATCTATTCGCGCCTCCATGGTATCATCCTTTCGCAATTGCTGTTACTATTTTTACCGTCTCTGCTTCCCATGCCTTTTCCCATGCCGCTGAAAACTCCTCCATCTCCGTCCCTACCTCCATCTCTTCCATCTGCTTCTCTACTTTTGCCGCTTTATCCATAAGTTCCGACAGATAATCTTCTAATATCCTCCTGTCTCCTCCTTTCATGGCCGGACATACTCTTTCCTTACGCGCCATTCGATGCGCGCACTTCCACGCCTGCCTTGCTTCTTCGAGCGCCTCATCAAACTTCTCCCTCGCCCATTCCATCTCTTTTTCAGCCCATCGTGCCTCTCTCGTAGCTGCTCCCGCGACTTCTTTCAATCGTTCCAATTCTTCACTCATGTTATACCTCGCTTCCGTAGGCATATTTTTTGAACAAGGCGGCTTTTGCTTGATAAAGCCGCGCGGCTGTCTGGCACATCTTCCGTTCTTCTTCTTTGGCGGAATCGTCATTACCGAGTTTTTTCCAAAGCCGCGCGCCTGCCGACAAAGCCAAATGTGCTATGAAAAAATCCGATTTGGTAAGAGGGGGCAGTTTATCCATTATGGCGCATGTCCTTTTTGAGAAGCTGCGTTAAACGCTTAACTGACCATTTGAAATTTCGCTTGGTAGTCGATGAGACATAGCTGCTGCGTGGATTTAAAGCGCTGCGGATGAACCTCCGGAGGGTCAATTCCGGGTGACGGATCTTGGAAAAGAATCGGGCGATAAGGCGGCGCTTGGGGGGTTCATCCATGGCCAACAATCGGGCCATTCGCCGTAACTGCTTGGCTTTCTTTCCTCTCATTATTTGTACCATCTCCGGTAAATGGCATACAACGGACCAACCGGTGCAACAAGATAATTTCTGCGGAACCTCCACCCCAGGAGGTAGGCCAAACGGACAACTTGAGCCTTGTTCAGTAACACGGGCAAACGACAAAACATGGCGTCAATCTCCTATGAAGGCCCTGATACGCTCCCTGCGGGCGCGGGAGTGAATATATCCCATGTTATGCACCCACCAGCGAACGGCGACGACAACGACAGAACCAACGGCGAAACAAAGTATAGCGAGCATGAGTTTCTCCTATGCCTGACTTCCGTCTACCCATGTCCCGTCTACCCAGTACGAAAATTCTTCGCTCCCTCCACCTTCCTCCGGACACTTCCGAAATTGAAAGTGTTTGCCCCATCGCTTCGGCAAAAGTATGCGCATGAAAAAATTCGGGTCTCGAATCGTTCAGGGCTTCGGGACTGGCAAACCCGAAGCCCTGTTCGGCATCCCAGAAAATCTCACCGGTTCCGTAATTCATCAAATCCCCATGGCGATTGATGGCCAGGGCAAACGTCAACATCTGCTTTTTTCGCCAGTTACGCATGTTTGCGAATTGCTGCTTTTCGGTCGGCATCTTCTCCCTCCTGTTTTGCTTTCGCAGCATTTGTAAAGAGCATCATCGCGAAGTTGGCCACATCAACGCACTCGTCCATGATGTTTTCATAAGAGCCGATAAGATCATCGTCGAAGGCGAAGAAAGCGTCTACCAACTCGGCAAGCTCATCATGCAGGCGATCCAGATAGAAAATCATAGGGATGCCTGCCCAGTAGCCATACTGACGGCGAATCTTCAGCTTCTCCTCCAATGCCTCGGCAAACGCCTTTACATCTGCCGTCATAACGGCAGCCGTCCCAGCGCCTTCCGGATCGGTCTGCGGTCCGTCCAGCGGTGCTATGCCCTTGATTCGTCGTAGTCGATTTAACGTACAGAGATACGTACTTCCGGACTTTTCAGAGATTGTTAGCATGATTTTCACTCCTCCAGCATGCTTAGGATTTTATCTGCCAGTGGTTCAGGGAAATTATATCGAACAAAGAGTTCCAGCATTTCCCATCCACACTCATCCCTGAAGGCTTTGTAAGAATCCAAATCGACGATGTCGGCTACCGGTTTTCCATCCTGGTCCTGCCTTATCGCCAACCCCAAAGCGACTTTGAACCTGGATTTCCCGTTTTTCCGCCCTATGTCGACCGTAGCGACCATTTTTCAACTCCCTTCAGGGGCTGTGATAGTGTCGTTTATCAGCCGGCCCAGCGCCTTCCGATGGACGTGTTGCGGGATCGTCCTCCCACGTTCCCAATTGCTGACCGTTACCCATGTGACGCTAAGTCTCTGTGCCAACTCCTGTTGGGTCCAACCACATAGAATACGCAGGGCGCGAATTCGCTTACCGTTTACCATGGTTCCGGCTCCTTTTTGAGTAGTGTTGCGATTGACATATAATAATATAAAGGAAACGGCATCAAACAGCAACAATTATTATAAAATAGTTTATGCTGCACGTAAGCGGCTGCGCGCCAAGGGCTTACGAACAGGGCTTGGCCTTCGCAAAGGTCTCTATACATAACAATGACTGGATTGAGTATAAAAAAGGCTTGGACATCTGCCACGGCGACGTCTATTTTACCGACAGGGCCAGCGCAGATTAGAATCGGAAACTGAACCCTCCTATGCTCCGATATCCCGTTTTTTTGCGCTGGCCCCTTACTATGAATTTGCTGAAAAGATGAGCACTCCTGCACATGAAAGCAGTAAAGCCATGTCGATAGGTGCATGCGCTCCAACTCCGGCCGAAACGTTGGAATGGATTCAAGATCGAGTTCGGACTGGGATTAATCGAGCGCAAATAGCGCGTAAGTTCGCTCCCAAGGTGTCGTACACTTCCGTTGAGAAAATTACGTTAGGCGTCTTGATCGAGATTGAAAAGCACCTCGCTGCTTCCTCTTTTTCATCATGTGGAGATCATGCAAGAAGAGAATTTTAAAACCGCTTGCCGGATGCGGTCGTTGTGGTCGAAACAAGAATGGGTTTTCGCTAAAACTATGCCCAAAAATCCGCATTGGTATGCCCTGCGGAAGCAATGGAAGCCGGCCGACACCTTCGACGAAAGTGTTATTTCCATTCGCTACCATGGCGTAGTCGAATTATTCCAAAAACGGCCTTACACGGTTTTCCGGATGAACGCTCACAAATACTGGACAATGGGCGCACCTCTCTCGGATACCCTCCTAATCAATCGGAAAAGGCTGCAACCCTCCTCGGCCTTTGACTCCATTGCAGCCATGTACGACAGCCTGTTTCAAGATGAGACCAGCTTGATCGAAAATACTGAAATCGCGCAAAGGTTGCCGGCGAGAGGATCAATACTTGATATCGGCTGCGGAACGGGGGGATTCCTCGATTATACTTCCGTTCCGCCAGAGCAATACTTCGGGATTGATACTAGCTTACTCATGCTTGAAAGATTGCATACGAAACATCCGGCCTTTGACGCGCAGACTCTGAACGTGGCTTTTGAAGATTTTTATCCGGAACAATTCTTGCGATATGATACGGTCTTGGCTCTTTTCGGGTCGCTGAACTATGTCAATCCGAAAGCGTGGAACCGGCTGCCTTTTTTTCTGCGAAAAGGGGGACAATTTTTCCTGATGCTTTATCGGAACGGTTATTACCCGGAAACGAATTTACGTTCCGGGGCAGATATCCCGTTTTTCATCACACCTTCAAATTTACCTTGGAAGAATATTGAGGTGAAGGAATATCACAATTTCTTGATCGTGCGCTATGAAAATCAGAAAGGAATACGGTGATGGAAAAAAAGATGAATGAACGCGAAATGAAGCTTCTTTCTTTCAAAGCCTTTTCTGACGAAGATTTGCAGAAATTGCGAGAAGCGATTGAACTCCGGTTCGACCGAGTAATGCGCAGAATATTGACAGGTCATAAGCGCCATGTAATTTTAACCCATTTGGAACAACAGAAAGTGAAAAAAAACGGTCGACACGTGTGAAGAAACCAGCGGACTCGTAAAAAGATGTTTTATAAATATACCCGGCTTTACAATAATCCCCAATGGCGACGACTTCGCGCCGAAGTGTTGGCCGCGGATCCGCTATGCTGGTATTGCCAAGAAGCAAACAAGATCATAGCGGCTGACACGGTAGACCACATTGTTCCCCATAAGGGCGACGAAACGCTCTTTTGGGAGAGATCAAATCTTAGATCTTGCTGTACCTCTTGTCACAATCACCTTGCATCTATCAAAGACCGGGACGGAATCGTACCTGGCTGTGACGTAGACGGTGAACCCCTTGACTCTAAACATCCATGGTACCAAGAAAGGAATTGAGCCATGCATGCAGATTTTATCACCATGCAGATGGAGACCATCAGCTACGCGCTGGACCGGTATTACGGGGACACATCACGGTCGGAAGAAAAAACATTAGCGGAGTTGCAGGAATTGCGCAGTGATCTTGATATCTATATCATTGCGCTCGAAAAACAACTTTCCCGTGCCGATATAGCCGTCAAAGCGGCGAGGAAGAGAAGGTTTAAATAATGCCGAATTTCAGTCGAAGAAGTCTCTTGATTCTTGAGACGTGCGATGTGCGCCTACAATCGATCTGTCACCAAGCCATAGAGATTATGGATTTCTCCGTCATAGACGGCGCGCGTGACAAAGAGGAACAAAACGTCTTGTTTGATCAAGGGCTATCCCTGGTCAAGTATCCGCATTCAAAGCACAATCGCACGCCGTCAAAAGCTGTCGATCTCGCGCCTTATCCGATTGACTGGAGAGACATCGAGCGATTCCGGATACTGGGCCAGATCATTACCCTCGATTCCACCTTTCAGCAAGCGCGCATTATTTGGGGCGGCTGGTGGACATGGAAAGATTGGGGTCATTTCGAGCTGTTGTGAAAGGAGAGCTCCACATGAAGATCATTATCGAACATAAAAACAGGAAGAGAACTATTGTCGGATCTTTCCGTATTTGCGGGAATGCCGAAGACTTGCTCCGGGTAGCGAGACAGGTCCTTCTTGCTTTGGATCATCCTGAAGAGGAATACTGTCATGCCAGCGCAGACGGCTGGATTGATATCCACGCGCCCTTGCCGCCGATAACCAACACACCCACGGTGCAATGGCTCACATAGCGCCACCTTGACGCTCGCTTGAGGTGAGCAAAGGAGAACCCCACATGAAGATCGTAATTCAGCATGGCAAAACGGAAAGGACAATTCAAGAATCGTTCGCTCTTTGCGGATCTTCAGACGATTTGCAAAGGGTTGCAAAGCAGATATTGGCTGCTGTAGAAGACCGCTATTTTGGGTTGCTGTTGTGCGGTTGGATAGAGCTATTACCGCCACTCAAAACTGTAACGGATGCAGCCATTCGGAGTATTGATGAGCTGAAAGAACGAGCTTCGGAATTGGGTGTGGAATTGAAATAATCGGAAGGAAAAGAGAGGATAAAATGAGCATTCGATTTGAGCAAGACAAGACACCTGAAGAGATGGAGCGTTTTGCCTCTATATTCGGGACATCAGCGGTCTACGACGCGCGAAATATTCTGTTTGATAGCTTCGGAATTGGGTTTGTTCCTGTTACTGTCGAAAAGAACAAACTCGGCGATGAAACCCTCGAAAGGAAAAGAGAGGATAAAATGAGTGCTCGATTTGAGAAAGATGTGACACCTGAAGAGATGAAAAGATTCACTGATTTATTCGGAAAGCCCGTGGCTTATGATGCACGGAACATGCTATTCGACCGGATTTGTGAAGAGAAAGATATTCCTGCAATTGAACGTGCGTTTAAGACTCCTGTCGACATCGAAATGAACAAGCTTGGCGATGAAAAAATATTGGAAGAGGGCCGGCGTTTCAGGCTGATGGAGGCCGGGTGGTGCGAGGTCGTAATGCCACCTGAAGTTAGCGATTTGAATGAAAGGTCCGAGATCGTAATGCCACCTAAAGTTAGAGATTTTTATGAACAGTGGTGCAAATTTCAGAAAGAAATACAGCAAGATGAAGCCGAAGCTCTTGGATTGAAAAACAAAGAAGAAATTTAAACAATAACGTGCGCGTTCATTTTAACCGCACCAAAGGGGGTATGCCCTAAAAATCGCCAGAGACTGCTTCTCTGGAAACCGGGTCTGAGCTTTCGCTTTTTACGCTGCAAGATAGGAAATTCTTTTGATAACCCCGTTCTACGAAGATATTTCCTGTACTATATACTGCGGAGATATGGCAGAGATATTGCCCAAGCTAGGGCAATTCGATCTTCTGTTGACCGATCCGCCCTATGGAGTTGGGGCCTTCAACAGTAGCCCCAAAACGATGTCCTCTGAACAGAATTTATCTCGGAGTAAGTTCGCAACAGATTTCGGTTCATATGTTTGGGATGTACGTTGTCCTGAATTGGTTTCAATGGCCATTACAAAGGCTAAATATTCAATAGTCTTTGGCGGGAATTATTATACAGATATTCTTCCCCCTTCGGCATCTTGGATAATTTGGGACAAGATGAACGGTGAGACTTCTTTTGCAGATTGTGAACTTGCCTGGACAAACCACAAACGGGCAGCGCGGAAGTTTACCTGGAAGTGGGCGGGATTCCTACAGCAATGGGGGGGGGAAAGAAAGGAAAAGAGGGTACATGCTGCACAAAAGCCCCTGAGACTTATGGAGTGGTGCATAGAAACCTATGGCGGGGAGACTATACTTGACCCATTTATGGGTTCTGGTACAACCTTACGGGCAGCGAAAAACTTAGGACGGACTTGCGTTGGTATTGAATTAAATGAAGAATACTGCCAGTTTGCCATTGAGCGACTTTCTCAGGAGGTTTTCGATTTTGGCTGAATTTAAATGTCGTCCTAATTGCTCTAAATGCTGCGGCCCTGTGCCCATGGAAGCGGCGTTCATCCAGAGGCACTCTGATTGCATCCAACAGCGGCCGAGGGAGTACAAGCCCATCTCGGAAGCGCTTGTGATTCCAATCTGCGCAGACTGCTCTTGTCTGTTCCTCAATCGCCAAAAACATCGTTGCTCCATCTACGAAGACCGGCCCGATTTGTGTCAAAAATTTGGGACAATTCCTGCTATGCCTTGTCCCTGGATTAAGCCGAATGGCAATCCGCGCAGTTCGGCGCAACTTCGACGCAGAAAACGTCTACTGAAACGACAAAGAAAAGGGAGTTGACTTCGATGCCAGGACCCAAACCCAAACCTACAGCGCTCAAAGTAATCGAAGGAAACCCAGGTCAACGGCGACTTCCTGAGAATGAACCCATGCCGGACACGGGTCTTCCGGAACCTCCCTCGATCCTTTGTGACCTGGCGAAACAAGAATGGGAAGAGAGGGGTCCAGGACTGGCCAGAATGGGCATATTGACCCAAGTGGACGTAGCGATATATGCTGCTTATTGTCAGTCTTACGCAGACTATTGCAGGGCGCGAGAGGGGATTCGACTTCTCATCGAGGGATTGCCGAAGGGGGAAACTTCCAGAGCGTTCCTCACCAGGGGGACGCTCGGGACTGACATTAAAAACCCACTCTTTAGGATTGCCCGTGAATCGGCACAAGACATGATACGCTTTGCCGGTGAACTGGGGTTGACGCCAGCAGCGCGGGCGCGTTTGGAAGTGATACCACTAGAGGACCAAAAAGAGTCGAAATTGAAATCACTTCTGTATGTTGAGAAGAAGAAAGGTAGGGGTGAGACATGAACGCGGAGATGGCTAAACGAAGGGCTGTATTCGCCTGTGTGCAGGCCCTGTCTCAATCTGTGGCACAACTCCCTCTGCGTCTTTTCCGTCGCCCTGGACGCGACAGAGAGTATCTGGATGAGCATCCGGCGGCCTTACTGATCGACCGGCCGATTGATTTTTTGAAGTTGAGAAGGAGAAGGAATGAGACATGAGAAGAAAAACGGACAAACAAATGGTTAGATTTTTGTCTTTGTCTTTGAATTTTGAACAAAGGCGCGCTGAAAGATATTATGCGTCTTTGAAAAACAGAATGCGGGAATGTTGGGATCTCAAAATCAAAATTCAAGAATTAAAGAAAAAACTCTCCGTGTTGACAGGTCCAAACGGATAAAAAGAATTGAGTGCTGATGGAAAATCCAAAACGTGAAGGGCCAGCTCCACAACAAGCCGGATTCCTATGTTGCGATGGTTGCGTTTTTTTAAGGAGAAGTTGCGTTTATGCATCAAAAAGTAATCGGGTATCCTCATGCTTTTGTTGCCATCCAGGCACGCAAAGGTTAGATCCGGAAAAAGGCGTTTGGATCGGCAACACGACCGACGTAAGCGCTGTCCCTTCCTGGTGCCCGGTGCCTAACGCCAGTGATGATTTTTAACGCGCGACGACATGGCTAAAAAGAGGAAGAGGAACCGGGTCGTTTTCAGGCGAGATCGAGTCAAAAGGATTATCAATTTCATCGAATGTTTGACTTGTCCATCCGGGGTCGGCGAGGGAAAATCGTTTAAATTACTACCGTTCCAACGGAGGTTCATACGGGACGTTTACGGGCCGCACGTGTTGAGTCTTCGGCAGGTCCGTCGAGCGATCCTGTCCCTGGGGCGGAAGAACGGGAAGTCCACGTTCCTGGCCGCTTTGGTGCTGGTCCATCTCTGTGGACCGGAAGCGATTCCGAACGGAGAGATTTACACGGCGGCCAATGAGCGGGACCAGGCCGCATTGATATTCAAGATCGCTGTCCAGATCGTACGCGCATCCCCTATTCTACAGTTGGAAGTCCGCATCATAGAGAGCACGCATAGGATTGTACATTACAAATCCGGATCCTTCTATCGGGCGCTGTCTGCGGAAGCGGGGACCAAATACGGACTGAATCCTACCCTTGTCATTTATGATGAGTTGGCGCAAGCGAAGACCAGGGCGCTCTATGATGCGCTCGATACGTCAATGGGTGCCAGGGCTGAACCTCTTTTCATCATCATCTCGACGCAATCGGCCGACCCGGAGCACCTTCTCTCACAACTCATTGATGACGGGATCAAGAGCCTTGACCCGACTATCGTAGCGCACCTCTACGAGACGCCGGACGATGCCGATATTTACGATCCAAAGTCCTGGAAAGCGAGTAATCCGGCCTTGGGAAAATTCCGTTCCTGGGGAGATCTCCGCGCCCTGGCTGACAAGGCCAAGCGGATGCCCATTCTTGAGGCAGCATTTAGAAACCTTTATCTTAATCAACGCGTAGACGCGCAAGGTGCCTTTATCCCTCGCCCCGAATGGATCGCTTGCCGGGGGACGGAGGGCCTCATACCGGGGGAAAAGATTTTCTTGGGGCTTGATCTGTCGGCTACGACGGACTTGTGCGCGCTGGCGGCCGTCTCGGTCGATGCCGGGGACCGGGTGGACGCTTGGTTCTGGAAGCCACAGGGGTGCCTCGATGAGCACGAACGGCGCG
>Ga0209976_10000981_pt1 | contig 17202 bp, 5 predicted proteins | sample SumtaG_FD_182806 | JGI IMG/M metagenome (GOLD analysis project Ga0209976, IMG submission 182806) | Deep subsurface microbial communities from Indian Ocean to uncover new lineages of life (NeLLi) - Sumatra_00157 metaG (SPAdes) (version 2) | ecosystem: Environmental > Aquatic > Marine > Oceanic >...
TTGAGAAAGATAACCAATGTCCTGATTAAGTTTAATTAAATCAACTGATTGAATAGTTTCCGTAATTCTGGTTATTTGTTTAACTTGTTCTGTTTCAATAATTGTTTCTTTAATCTGGGTGATTTCCTTGGTAACTATCTTTGGTGTTATTTCCTGAACTTGTTTGGTGATTTCCTGGATAATTGGTTCTTGTACTTTTGTGATTTCTGTTTTTTGAGTAATTAATGTTTGTTCTGTTATTCCTTGTAATGTATATCCTGGGATAAGGAATTCTGCTACTTTAAGGTATGTATCACCGAGTTTGGATTTGATGATTTGGGGCGCTTGGGAAATCTTTTGGGAAAATTGTTGATTAAAGCGACTAAAGCCGTCTAAAAAGCCAATCAGAGTTTCTCCAACCGCATACTCAAGTGAGGCCATGGTTTCCTGGAAGGAGACCCTGACTTTCGTCAGGACTCCATTGAGCGCTGATTGGAGTCCCGATGAAAATCGGGAGCTGGTTTGCGGTAAATTCCTGACTGAAGTCAGGAGTCCGTTAAACGTCTTGTCTGATAAATTACTGACTGTCGTCAGGAGTCCATCTAGGGTGCCGGGTAGATTCTTGACTGTCGTCAGGAGTCCATTGACGCCTCTCCGGAGTCCTTGCTTTAGGAAGGTCTGTAAAACCCTGGAAATCCGGTCAGGCGTCTGTTTGATAAAAATCATTGTCTTTTGAGAACCTGATTGGAAAGTTGATTGGAGTCCCGATGAAAATCGGGAGCTGGTTTGCGGTAAATTCCTGACTGAAGTCAGGAGTCCGTTAAACGTCTTGTCTGATAAATTACTGACTGTCGTCAGGAGTCCACTGGACAACCCCCCGGCCGAAGTTAGGAGTCCGTTGACTCCATTTTTCAAACTTAATTTTAATTGTTCGTTTTTCTGGTCAATTAACTGGAAAGAACTGACGAGCTTTGAGGGGGTCTTTTGGATGCCTAAATTTATTTGACTTTCAGCCCGTTGGAAGCCATCAACAAGTTGAGGAATCCAGGAATCTTGAACCTGTTCAAAAATTAGGAATGCCTTTTCTAAAAATTTAGGAGCGGCATTCCCAATGGAATCCTGAACTTGTTCGGGAAAATGAACAATAGATTCAGCAAGCTTCTCAATCAATTGAGGCGCCTGAATAATTATATTTTGACCTTGAACAAAGACAAAATCAGCTGCTTCTTGATTGATATTAGCTAATACCTGGCCGGATTTAGCTGTCCAGCGAGCCAGGCGAGCTTGGCCATCAGCGCTAAAAAGGAAAATTGAGCTGATTATTAGAAAAACTATTAAAAAAGCAGTTAAGGCGAATTTGGGTTGGTTGATAAGTTCTCTGCTAATTCGCTTTATTTCGCCAATGAAGCGAGCTTTCTTTATCTGAAGAATAAGCTCATCAACCAAAGCCAGTTCTCGTTCTATTGACTGGCTAATGTACTGGTCAATAAATTTTTTAGGAGCGGCGCTCCTCAAAAAGCTGTAAGCTTTTTTCATCAGTGTTAGACCCTTTGCAAGGGGCCTGACACTGATGTTCTTCATAAGAGTTGAATCCTCGACGGAGGTTTCAACCCTAAAGTCCTCAATTAGGGTCGGACTCTGCGCAAGTGGTCTAACCCTGATAGATTGAGCTTTACTAAAATAATTGGTCGTTTTAATCAGCCCGACAATTTCATCTACTTCTTTTTGGGAATAATAACGCCAACCACGGGCATCTCTTTTTGCCTTGGGAATTAAACCACTCTCTTCCCAGCGAATGAGAGTGGTTTTATTGCGTTCTATTTTCTTTAAGATATCGTGGAGGGAGTATTTTTTGGACATATAAAGACAAAAAAAAGGCCTTAAATTTCGCCCTTTTAATTGACTAAAAACTAAGAATATAATTAATTCGCCCTTTTTATTCTTAGTAAGATATTAAATTTTATCCTATATCTCTGGAGTTTAAGCTTAATCTCTGGAGTTTAGGCTTAAGTTTGTTATTTTCCCTGAAATAGCAGATTTAAGTCTAAACTTCAAATTGATTTTTTGTTTTTGAGGGATAACCCGTTTTTTTGAGTAAAATTATTTAAGGTTATCCCTCAAAAAGCATTTAAGCCGCTTTTCGCATAATCCCTCTAAAGGGCGAGGAAAGAAAGATTAAGCACTTACGGCTATCTTTCTTCTTTGGCCAAAGAACCTAAAAGAACCGCAAAGAACAAATTGGCATTCCAAGGACTGTCCTTGGAATCCTTTGACTGGTATCTAAGTATTCCAGTATACCAGTATCCTATTTATTACTATAAGAGTGAATAAACCCCGTGTCAAGGGGTTTCCTGTGGATAAATTAGAGAAACAAAAACACCCTCTGAAAAGGTGTTTTTGTTCAATTTTCAATTTTCAATTTTCAATCAATTTTCAATTATTAAATGTTTAAATTATCAATTATTTTCTCTTATCACAACTTCTTCTGATTTTTCCGAAGATAAGATTCAATTCATGAGCTTCTGACCATAATTCTCTGGCTTCTTCTTTTGATTTTGGCTCTGAAGCAACTATCATTCTTAACCAATGTTTGACTTCTTTTACTTCTTTCTTGGAAATACTAATCTTATGCGAAAAATCTCTCTTAGATTCTGCTTCGGTTGCTTCGCAATAATTAGCGCCAATAGATGTTCCTGCTTTAACTAACTGACTTATTACTGGAACACTTTCTGTTGTTTTAGGAATCTTTTTAGAAAATTTAATAATTTCTTCTCCAAACTTAGCTGTTCTTTCTTCTAAATCGTATCTATTTCTTTTTTTGTTTTTATCCATTGAAAATTGAAAATTTAAGAATTGATTGAAAATTGAAAATTGAAAATTGAAAATTATTCTATCTCCTTCTCTCCTTCATCAATGAAAACTTCTCTTGCTTTAGCTCCGTCAGCCGGACCAACCACTCCTTTTTGTTCCAATATATCTAATAATCTGGCGGCTCGGGCATAGCCAACGCGCAAGCGACGCTGCAGCAAAGAAGCCGATGCCTTATTGGCTTGCATAATTACCCCTTTAGCTTCTTCATACAGCTCATCATCCATTTCTAAACCACCGCCGCCTAAGACCCTACTCATTTCAGCTGAAGAACTGTGACCAGCCATTACCTCTTCATTATATTCCGGTGGTCTGGCTTTTCTCAAATAATCAGCTACTTTTTTAATTTCTTTGTCAGAAATATAAGCGCCTTGGATGCGGCGCGGCTTAGCTGAATTGCCGGCTAAGAAAAGCATATCTCCCTGGCCTAATAATTTCTCAGCGCCAGCCATATCCAAGACCGTTCGGGAATCAACTTGGGAGGCAACCTGGAAAGCAACACGGGAAGTAATATTAGCTTTGATTAAGCCGGTAATGATTTCTACGGAAGGTCGCTGGGTAGAAACCACTAAATGAATACCGACTGCCCGAGCCATTTGAGCCAGACGGACAATACTGGCTTCTACCGCCCGGCCATGAGAAGCCATTAAATCAGCTAATTCATCAATAATAATGATGATATAAGGCAGATGTTCGCCCGCAAGACCCGGAGTCCCGCCTTTAGGCAGGGGTTTGTGGTTTTCCCCGGCTAAAGCCGGGGCTCCAGATTGCCTAGCCCTATTATATGACTCAATATCTCGCTGGTCAGCTTCCTGAAGCACCTCAAAACGACGTTCCATCTCGCTGACTGCCCAATTAAGCGCGCCAATCGCTTTATCCGGCTGAACAATCACCGGAGTTAATAGATAAGGGATAGAATTATAAGCGGTCAACTCCACTCTTTTGGGGTCAATCATAATAAATTTAAGATTTTCCGGAAAGTTCCGGTAAAGCAAACTAATAATTAAGTTATTCAAAGCAATGGTTTTACCTGTACCGGTTGCTCCAGCCACCAATAAATGAGGCATTTGAGCCAAATCAGCAAATATCGGATGACCAGCCACATCGCGACCTAAACTAAAGGTTAAAAGAGAAGACGCTTCTTCAAAAGTCGGTCTTTCTAAAAGGGTTCTTAAACGGACTAAAACCATTGACCGATTGGGAATTTCTATGCCTACTAAAGAACGACCGGGGATAGGCGCTTCTATGCGCAACGGATGGGCAGCTAAAGCTAAAGCTAAATCATTCTGGAGAGTGATAATCCGAGAAAGTTTTATGCCTTGAGCTGGTCTTAAAGTATATTGAGTGACGGTTGGTCCAACATTAACTTCAGCCATCTCTACCTCAATGCCGAAATTCTCCAAAGCTCCCCTAATAATGTTGATATTGGCTTTGATGTCGCCGCTGGTTGGCTGACCTTTATCTTTTTCCAAAAAGTTAAGAGGCGGCAGTTTGAAACCTGTTGCCTTAAGCTGGCCGGCCTCTGAAGAAGCCAAGTCCTTACCCCGAACAGCGGCCACTGCCGAAGGAACGGGCTCTTTAACTGATTGACCAACTATCTGCTCCTGACTTTCTGGTTTGTGGAACTTTGGTTTTAGAAACTTAGCTCCTAAATTCTTTAAGAACGAGCCGCCTAAAAACTTTTTTTTCTCTTGAGCGTCCGGACCCCCCAATCCCCCCTGAACAAGTTCGGGACTCCTTTCTTTTCTGGAAATTCTTAAGGGAATGTTAAAAGTAATTAATATGGCAATGATTAAAAGAGCCAACAAGACAATTAAGCTGGCCCAAAATCCTAAAAATTTAATCAAGGGATAACCAAGAATTAGGCCGAAGTAACCGCCGGGACTGGTTAGGGAAACTTCGGGAGCAACATCGGCAGCTGGACTCCCTAAAACATAAAAAATTCCTAAAATGCTTAATATAAGGAGAACCGCCCCGATAATAATGGCTCGGTAAGCGGGTCGTTGTTTGTTAGTTATATCCCCGTTAGATGCCCCATGTCTGATGGGGCGGGGAAACAGAATAGCTAAACCAACTAAAATAAAAACGAGCGGGACCAGAAAAAACCCTTGACCAAAAAGTAATTGACTGATTTTGAAAAAATATTGGCCAAATTTACCCGCTCCATTAAAAAAGCTTAAAAAACTAACTAAAGCTAAGGCAAAACAAATGATAGATAAAATACCCTTTTTGGTGTCATGATGAAGGGTTGATTTGCTTTTGACTTTCTTTATTTTTTTGAGGGCTTTCTTTTTAACCACGATTTGTAATTATCAATTTTCAATTATCAATTATCAATCAATTTTCAATGAAATAATTTTCAATTATTGGGAATTAAGGGTGTGCCTTTGGTGTATTACTATTATACCTGATATGCCATAAATGCTGTGGTGGAAAGGCACACCCTTAATTCTTGAAAATTGAAAATTTAATCATTGATTGAAAATTGAAAATTGATTGAAAATTGAAAATTGAAAATTAATTCTTTAGTCCTGTCCCCGCTGGTATTAGTTTACCAATAATTACGTTTTCTTTCAATCCTCTTAAGGTATCTTCCTTGCCCTGGATACTGGCCTCAATTAAAACGCGGGCTGTTTCCTGAAAAGAAGCGGCTGAAAGAAAGCTATCAGTGGTTAAAGAAACTTTGGTAACGCCTAAAAGCAGGGTTTGACCAGTAGCTGGTTTGCCTTTTTTAGCAAATTTCTCATTTTCTTTCTGAAAACAACTCTGTTCAACTATCTGACCAGCCAAAAGATTGGTTGAGCCGGGGTCTTTTATTTTAATCCGAGAAAACATCTGCCGAACAATCATCTCAATATGTTTATCATTGATATTTTCGCCGGCAAAAGTATAAATCTGCTGAACTTCTTTAATAATATAACGTTGGACCGCCTCTTGACCAGCCACTTTAAATAATTCACTTAAATTAATGTGTCCTTCACTTATTTGTTGACCTTCAGCGACCAAATCGCCTTGCTCAACCCGAATACCTATATTATTTGACAAAGTATATTCCAATATTTTTTTATCCTTCTTGGTTAATTTTGAAGCCGCAAGGGCGCGCCGGCTTTTGGAGTCCTGACGAAAGTCAGGACCTACTGCCTTTTTTGCCCCGACTTTCGTCGGGACTCCACTAACGCCATTGACTGGCTCTATCTGAACAATTATTTGCTCGCCTTTTTTAACAATATTTTTAACTTGACCGTCAACTTCTGAAATAATGGCCTTGCCTTTGGGCTGTCTGGCCTCAAAAATTTCCTCTACCCGAGGCAAGCCCTGGGTAATATCTTGACCGCCAGCCACGCCGCCAGTATGAAAAGTTCGCAGAGTTAATTGAGTGGCTGGCTCGCCAATCGCTTGCGCCGTAACAATACCAACTGCCTCGCCTAATTTAACTAATTCATTTCTGCCTAAATCGTAACCATAACATTTCTGACAAATGCCTTCAGCCGCCTGACAGGTGATGACTGACCTGACTCTGACTTTCTCAAGACCTGCTTCATCTATTTTTTGAGCCATTTCTTTATCAATTAGTTGTCCCTTTTTAATCAAAACCTGCTCCTGTCGGCTTTTGGAGTCCTGAAGTCGGCTTTTGGAGTCCTGATGAAAGTCAGGACCTACTGCCTTTTTTGCCCCGACTTTCGTCGGGACTCCACTTGCTCCGACTTTCGTCGGAACTCCTTTAATAGTTTCCAAACTCACTCTCCCGACAATCCGCGGACCTAAAGAATTGCCTATTTCCTTTTCGTCCTGGTGATAGATATAAATTCCCTTGCTGTCGCCGCAGTCCTCTTGACGAACAACCACTTCCTGACAAACATCAATCAAACGCCGGGTCAAATAGCCGGCTTGGGCTGTCTTTAAAGCAGTATCGGCTAAACCTTTTCGGCCGCCGTGAGTGGAAATAAAATACTCCAAAACATTAAAGCCCTCTTTATAAGAACTCTTAATTGGCAGTTCAATAATTTCGCCGGCTGGATTAACAACCAATCCCTTCATCCCTGTCATCTGTGCCAACTGCCCCCAAGACCCTCTTGCTCCAGAATCAAAAATATTAAAAATAGAACTTTGCTGGTCTAAGTCCTGCCGCGTCTGCTGGGCTATTTTTTCATTGACATTGAGCCAAATTTCAATAATCCGCGATTTTCTTTCCAAATCAGTCAGCAGACCGTTATCATATTGACTTTTAATTAAGTCCACTTGGCGACTTGCCTCTTTAAGCCAGACCTCTTTTTCTTTAGGAATCTGTAAATCATTCATACCCCAACTTATCCCTGAATCAGCTGCATACTTAAAACCCATTCTTTTAATTTTATCTGAAATTGAGGCAGTTTTCTTAATGCCGCATTGAGCAATTAATTCGGAAATTAATTTGCGCAGTTCCCGGGAATTCATCGTCTTGTTGATAAAACCTATTTCCGACGGCAATGGTTCATTAAAGATGAGGCGGCCAACAGATGTTTCAATAAGATTGGAGTCCTGCTTACCTGGAGTCCTGACGAAAGTCAGGGATTGATTTTTGGGAACTACTCCCGACTTTCGTCGGGATTCCGATGAAAGTCGGGACTCCTCTTTTTCCCCAGCCAACCGCACTTTTATCTTTGCCTTTAAATGAACATAACCAAAATGCTTAGCCAAAAGCGCTTCTTCCGGACTGCTAAACGTTTTACCCTGCCCGGGCAAATCGTCTTCAATCTTAGTCATCCAATAACAACCTAAAACCATATCCTGGGTCGGAATAGCTACTGGTTGACCAGTAGCCGGCTTAAGAAGATTGTCTGAAGAAAGCATTATTTCCTTGGCTTCTGTCTGGGACTCTTTACTTAAAGGCAAATGGACAGCCATCTGGTCTCCATCAAAATCAGCATTAAAAGCATGACAAACAATCGGATGAATTTGAATGGCATTGCCTTCAATTAAGACCGGCTGGAAGGCCTGAATACCCAACCGATGCAAAGTGGGCGCCCGGTTTAAAAGAACATAGCGATTTTGAATTACCTCTTCTAAAATACTCCAGACCTCATCTGTTTCTTCTTCAATCAACCGACCGGCTCCCCGGACATTATGAGTCAGACCCCGCTCAACTAATTTATTAATCACAAAGGGCTTAAAAAGTTCCAGAGCCATATGCTTGGGCAGACCGCACTGATGGAGTTTCAGCTCCGGACCAACCACAATGACCGAACGACCTGAATAATCCACCCGTTTACCCAAAAGATTCTGCCTAAAACGACCCTGCTTTCCTTTAAGCATATCAGCTAATGATTTAAGAACTCGTTTTTGACCGGTTGAGGCAGCCACCATCACCTGACCGCGTCGGCTGGTATTGTCAATCAAGGCATCAACCGCCTCTTGAAGCATTCTTTTTTCATTACGGCAGATAACTTCTGGCGCTTTCAATTCCAAGAGCCGCTTGAGACGATTATTGCGATTGATTACCCGACGATACAAATCATTAACATCAGAAGTAGCATAGCGGCCGCCGTCTAATTGAACCATCGGCCTTAAATCAGGCGGCAAAACAGGTAAAGCAGTCCAAAACATCCATTCTGGTCTAATCTTAGCTCTAATCATTCCTTCAATTAGTCGTAATCGTTTAAGAATTTTCGGACCGCCTTTTTTAACTTGCTCGTTCAGCTTTTTAACCAAGGTCTCCAAATTGAGTCCTTCAAAAATTTTTCTTAAGGTCTCGGCGCCGGTGCCGGCTTCAAAAACCTGACCATATTTCAAACTAAAATTCCGATAATCAATTTCTGAAAGTATTTGATGCTGGTAAAGCCCTCTTACTTCCCGAATAGCAGTATCCCGCTGTCCTTTCAAAGAATTTTTCTCCTTTGTTTTGCGTTCTGCGTTTTGCGTTTTTAGCTTTATTTTATACTCTTTATTGATTGCCTCAATAACTTTCTTCCTCTCTTCTTCATTGATTTCAGTAATAATATAGCCGGCAAAATAGATAATTTTTTCCAAGTCCTGAATTGAACGGTCTAAAACCAGCCCCATTTTAGAAGGAACTCCACGCAAAAACCAAATATGAGAAACTGGCACAACCAAGGAAATATGTCCCATTCTTTCCCGTCGGACGGTTGCCCTGGTTACTTCCACACCGCATTTATCGCAGACAATTCCTTTATAGCGAATCCGCCGATATTTACCACAGGCGCATTCCCAGTCCTTTTCCGGACCAAAAATCTTCTGGCAAAACAGGCCGTCTTTTTCCGCTCGTTGGGTCCGATAATTTATCGTTTCTGGTTTAATCACTTCTCCATGCGACCAATTCAAAATCTCCTCCGGACCAGCCAGTTTTAATTTAATAGATTTGAAATCACTTACTTTTGTACTCATTTATTTAATTACTTAATTAAGGTCAGACCTTTTTGATACAACCTTTTTCAAGGTTTGACATTAAGAACGAAAGAGGTTTGACCTCGGGAGTAGGGACCTCTTTGAGGTCCCGCTCAAGAGGTCGAACCTCTGAAGTCACGCTCGTAGGTCAAACCCTTAGGTTGTATCAAAAAGGTCTGACCTCAAATTACCTCAAACTACTTTTCCACCAATTCTACATCCAATCCCAATGCCTTTAATTCACTGACTAAGACGTTAAAAGAGGCCGGCACATTGGGCGCTTGAATTGGTTTACCCCGAATAATCGCGTCGTAAGCATTAGCCCGACCAGTAATATCATCTGATTTAATAGTCAGCATTTCCTGAAGAGTGTGAGCAGCGCCATATCCTTCCAAGGCCCAGACCTCCATTTCACCAAAGCGCTGACCGCCGAATTGAGCTTTGCCGCCTAATGGTTGTTGAGTAATTAAAGAATAAGGACCAACTGAACGCATATGAATTTTATCTTCTACTAAATGAAGTAATTTCATCACATAGATATAGCCGACCGTAACTGGCTGTTCAAATGCCTCGCCGCTCCGACCATCATACAAAACAACCTGACCACTTTCCGGTAAATTTGCTTTTCTTAATTCCTCTTTAATTTCCTCTTCTTTAACGCCGGCTAAAGCCGGGCTAATTACCTGTTTGCCTAAAACCTGGGCAGCCCAGCCAAAATGGGCTTCCAAAATCTGACCGATGTTCATCCGAGAGGCAACGCCCAATGGATTAAGGACAATATCAACTGGCCGACCGTCAGCCAAATAAGGCATATCTTCTTCAGGTAAAATTTTAGCAATAACTCCTTTATTACCGTGTCTACCAGCCAACTTGTCGCCAACGGAAACCTTGCGTAATTGAGCCACTTCTACCTGAATACTTTTAATTACTCCGGTGAGTAGTTTATCGCCTTTGTCACGAGAAAATATTTGGATGCCGACAACTCGGCCTCGCTTACCATGAGACATTCTCAAAGAAGAATCTTTAACATCGCGCGCCTTCTCACCGAAAATGGCTTGTAATAGCCGTTCCTCGGAAGTTAAATCGGTCTCGCCTTTAGGAGAAATTTTACCGACTAAAAGAGAATTAGGGCCGACTTCAGCTCCAATCCGAACAATCCCCTCCTCATCCAAATCCTTAAGCCGTTCTTCACCGACATTAGGAATATCAGGAGTAGTAATTTCCGGACCTAATTTGGTCTCCCGGACATCACAAGTAAAACTTTCAATATGAATAGAAGTATAAAGGTCATTTTTGACTAATTTTTCTGAAATAATAATGGCATCTTCAAAATTACCGCCTCGCCAGGAAATAAAGGCAGCCAAAAGATTCTGACCCAAGGCCAGCTTGCCTCGGTCAGTGGCTGCTCCATCAGCTAAAATATCTCCTTTTTTGACTGGCTGACCTTTTTTAACCAAAGGATGCTGACAGATAGAGGTGTATTGATTGGTTCGGGCAAAAGACCGCAATGGATAAACCTTATAATTTCTTGTTTGTGATTTGGAATTTGTGATTTGTGATTTATTTAGAATTTTGATTTTTGATTTTCGAGTTTTGATTTTTACATGCTCGGCATCAACCTCTTCAACTTTCCCATCCTCTTCAGCGATAATTAATTGCCCAGAGTCCTTGGCTGCTCTTTCTTCCATACCCGTACCGACCAAAGGCGCTTCTGGTTTAAGACAAGCCACTGCCTGACGCTGCATATTAGAACCCATCAAAGCTCGATTACTGTCATCATGTTCCAAAAAAGGTATCAAAGAAGTAGCCACGCTAATCGGCTGGTGATGTAAAACATCAATAAAGTCAATCTTACTTCGTTCAATAGTGCCTGGCTGACCGTGAAGACGGGCTTCCACTTCCTTGTCCAAAAGCTCGCCTTTTGGAGAAATAGCCACCCCGGCATGAGCAATATTATACTTTTCTTCCTCACCGGCATTAAGATAGACAATCTCTTTGGTTAGCCGCCCATTATTTACCCGACGATAAGGTGCCTCAATAAACCCGTAGTCGTTTAAACGGGCGCAAGTGGCTAAATGACCAATCAGACCAATATTCGGTCCTTCTGGCGTTTGAATTGGGCAAATCCGACCATAGTGACTGGAATGAACATCGCGCACTTCAAAACCAGCCCGCTCTCTGGTTAAGCCGCCCGGCCCCATAGCTGAAAGACGACGCTTATGCTCTAGTTCAGCCAAAGGATTAATCTGGTCCATAAATTGAGAAAGCTGCGAAGAGGTAAAAAATTCTTTGACTGAAGCAATAAAAGGACGAGCATTAATCAATTGGCCGGGCATCAAGTCAGACGGTTCCAGAGTAGACATACGGTCACGGATAATTCTTTCAGTCCGGGCTAAACCAACTCTCAATTTATTCTGAAGCAACTCGCCTAAAGTTCTGACCCGACGATTAGCTAAATGGTCAATATCATCCATTTTGGCGCCTGGTGTATTATTCAACTGAATAATTTCTTTAATAATAGCCACTAAATCATCAAAACGTAATACCCTATCCTCTTTGGTAATTTGGAGCCCCGACGATCCTGATTGGAGTCCCGACGAAAGTCGGGATATTTGTTCTGTTTTGCCCCTGACTTTCGTCAGGATTCCACGTTCTGTTTTGCCTTTCGTCAGGACTCCGTGTTCTGCCAATCTCTGATTCATCTTCCAGCGTCCAACCTCCCCTAAGTCATATCTCTCAAAAGAAAACATTGCCTCAATAAAAGAACGAGCATTGTCTTCAGTAGCCAAATCACCCGGTCGGATACGTTTATAAATCTCAACAAAGGCCTCGCCAGCTGTCTGCGAAGGGTCTTTCTTGAAAGTTGCTTCAAGATAATCAACTTCACCGGTATTAATATCAGCAAAAAGTTGTTTAATTTGGTCATTGGTTAGAAGCGAGGCCTCTAAATCTTGAGGAGCTTTGCTCCTAATTTTTTCGGGCTGTTGCTCCATTGCGGCAAAAGCCCGCAAAAGAGCGGTTACCGGCACTTTTCTTTTACGGTCAATCTTGACTCCAATAACTTTTTCGCTATCGGTCTCAAATTCCAACCAAGCGCCCCGATTAGGAATAACTTTACCCCCAAAACACGGCTGACCTCTTAAAAACTGGCAAGTAAAAAATACCCCTGATGACCTGATTAATTGAGAAATCACTACCCTTTCTACCGCATTAACCACAAAAGTGCCGCGTTGAGTCATTAGGGGAAAATCGCCTAAAAAAATATCTTGCTCTTCGGCTTGCTTGGTCTTGTTATTAACTAACTTTACCCGGCAATGCAAAGGCGCCTCATAAGAAACATTATGAGTTCTTGCTTCAATTTCACTATACTTTGGTTCGTCCAGGTAATAATCTAAAAAATATAGTTCTATATCCTGGCCGCTCCAGTCCTTAATCGGCGAAATTTCATCGAAAAGCTCTCGCAAACCTTTTTCCCAAAACCATTGATAGGATTTCTTTTGAATTTCAATAAGGTCAGGAAGTTGAAAATCATATCCTATTTTTTTAGGCATAAAAATAAACCCTTCCCTTTTCTTGTAGAAGGGATTTTTATTTATTTAAAAAAATTTATTATTGATGAGTAATTATAGTTTCCGTAATCAGTATTATCAGTTAAGTTAACTATTATTAAGTATAGACAAATAAGAAAAAATGTCAAGAACCACTATTCAAATTCTCAAGGTTTTCAAGTTTTCAATTTTCAAGGTCAGACCTTTTTGATACAACCTTAAAAAGGTTTGACCTTGCGAGTAGCGACCTTGGAGAGGTCGCGCTCGAGAGGTCGAACCTTTTTAAGGTTGTATCAAAAAGGTCTGACCTTGATCTGGTAATTGAAAATTATTTATCTCATTCTTCTTCTATTCTTCCAGAATCACCGGTGTAATTTGTACGCTTAGTTGTTGTATTCTGGCCAAAACATCTTCATTGCCCGGAACTAATTGGTTGACAATCTGAAATTGAATTAAGGCATCTTCAGCCCTTCCTATAGTTTGATAAGAAAGGGCTAAAGCATATCTGGCATTAGCATATTCAGGCATTACAATAACCGACTGTTCAAACATATTCACTGCTTCACTAATCTGCTCAAGATTAAAATTGACCCGACCCAACTGGAAATATATTTCAGCGGCGGCGCCGGCCAAAGCAGAACCTCTTTGAAAACTAACTCCTTTTAATTTATCCAAAATTTCTCTTAATTGCCTGAGCGCTTCTTCTAAATCCCCTTTCTGTTCATAGACCAAAGCTAACTGAATATGGGCATCTAAATAATCCGACTTCAGGTCAATGGCTTTCTGACAATAACCGACCGTCTCATCCCAGTCCTTTTCCTGGCTGACTAAATTAAGTCGGCAACGCTCTCTGAAGAAAAATGGATTAGTCGGCTCCAGCTCGGTGGCTCTGGTAAACGCCTCTAAAGCAAAAGGCAGCGTGCCGCCGACCAGCCCCTGTGAGTCCCGATAGATAGCTCCTAAATTTTCCCAAGCAGTCACTAAATTGGGACTCAACAAACTAACCAGCCGGGCCTGCTGGATAGTTCCAGCAGCTAAGGCCTGTAAAAGCTGGATGTTCTGTTCTTCGGCCGGCTTCCTCGCTTCAGCCCAGGCATTGATTAAATAAATTTGCGATAAAGCCCGTCTATAATTTTCCCGATATTTGTTTAAATTAACCGCTTTTTCCAAATTTTGAACCAATTGTTGGTTATCAGCAGCTGTTTGTCTGAACTTAATTTCCGCCCAATAAAATCGGCCGGCCATATAGAACAAACCAAGCAAAGCAAAAACCAGCAGAAGTAAAAAAACATTAAGCACTAAACCAACTTCGGGTAATTTCTTAAAAGAAAAGTTGATTTTTTTAGGAAGATTACCCTGAATTCCCTGCCAGACAACTATGGCCAAAGCCATAAAAAACCAGAAACAGAAAGCCAAAACAGTATTTTGCAGATAAACAAATTGGGCGACTAATAAAGCTAACCAGCCAAGTAAGAGAGCCAGAAAATGAAATTTAGGAGTAGGGGTCTTAATAGAGGTCTCACTCCTTAATTTCCTGAATTTCTCCAGAGACAAAAACATAATCAACAAAAATATCCCAACAACCAATAGATAAGACAAAATACCCAAAAGACCGGCTGTGCCGACCATTTCCAACAACTGACTCGGTCCTTTATCAAACCTGACATTCCAAAATCTGTTTTGATTAAATTCAATTGGCTTGAATTCAGCAAAATTAGCCAAAAAAGTGCCTGGCCCAGAACCAAAAACCGGCTCTTGTTTTATGGTTTGCCATGTAATCGTCCGAGCGGTCTGAAAATCCAGAATAATCTCTTGAGGCAAAGGAGTTCCCAGAAAATCTAAACCGGTTGCTCCTTTTGCATTAGTTAGTAATCCGCTCAAGCCGGTCACTGAAATAAGCAGCAGAATAATCGGCAGAATGAGCAAATTAACTCTTTCCTTAAACAGCCGCGTCAAGAAAGCGAGAATCAGTAAAAATAACATGGTTATTCCTAAAACCAGCCAAGCGGCCCAGAAATCTACTAGCGCCAGTAAAACTGTTGCTAATAAAATAAATAATGAGCAATAAACAGTGAATAATTTTGTTCGTTGTTCTTTGTTCACTATTCGCTGTAAGAGCATTCCTATCACTAAACCAATCATCACTACCAAAAATATAGTTAATCCCTCAAGAGAACCACTGACTGGATTAAAGGACTGAAATGACATTATTTGAGGTAGTCCGGGAATTTTACCCCAAAGACCAAAAATAGAAAAATAAGCCGCTAAAATAGCAATCCCACTTGCGCACAAAAACAACCTCAAAATCTTCTTCAGCGATAAGCTATTACGCCATAAATTATTTACCACCACAAAATACATCAGACAAAGAGCCAGAAGTCCGGCCACTGAATCAGAAAACCGACCATAAAAACCAAACCAGGAAGAAACCTTATCTATGGAAAAAACTGCGCTCAAAATCATCACTGCCATAAAAACTAAAATCCAAATATCTAAAGGAGTTCTGACTAAAGTGAGCCGCTTCTGAACAACAATCATTTTAGCCAGCCAAGCCAGTAAAGCTAAGCCAACCAAGAAAAACAATAGATACTGCTTGTTAAATTCAAAGACCTCGTTAGTCCAAGACAGCCAAAATAAAGGCATTAAAAAAACAAGCCCGTAAATAGAACTCTTGATAACAAAATTACATATTTTGCGCATAATTGTTCTCCTTTCTTTAATTAATTATTTTTTTATGAGCTTCGCTCCTAAATTTTTGAGGAGCGAAGCTCCTAAAGTTTACAATTATTCTACTATTATTGCCACTGGTTCTTCTACTACTGGTTCCTCTTCAACAACTTCTTCAATCACTGGCTCTTCTTCTTCAACTGGCTCTTCATTTAGAGAGGTTTCAGGATTGGACTCAAGGTCTGACCCTGCAGGTAGCGACCTTGCAGAGGTCGCGCCTGAAAGGTCTGACCTTGAGTCGGATTCACTTGATTCACTTGATTCTGTATCTACCCCTCCCTCCTCTGGAGTTAATTCAACCATAACTGTTTCTTCCGGGGTTAATTCCACAAAGTTATCCGGCTGCACGCCTATTTCTTCAGGAGTTAATTCAACAAAATTATCTGAATTCAAGGGCGTGCCTGAATCAAGGTCCGACCTTGCAGGTAGCGACCTCTGTGAGGTCGCGCCTGAAAGGTCTGACCTTGAGTCCTCTAACACATCCCTTGTCTGCACTATCCAATAATCAAAATCCAAACTCGTTGAAGCGGTCTCATTCAAACAAACCTTAAACGACTCACTTTCCTTTTTATCACAAACCCACCAAGAAGCTCCATGTAAGTTAGAAGTAAAGCTGACAAAAATCCTGGAACTTTCCTGAATTTTATTGTTTTCTATTATAGCATAGTTAGAAGAAGTTGCCACCTCCCCTTGACCTATAATCTCATCAGGACCCTCGGGCAAAGTAATCTGCCCACCCTGAACAATCTCCAAGTCCTTAACTCTTAATCTATCTAAGACCACATAACCATCAATGTCAACAGCCAATTGGAATTCTTCTCCATTATCATCAATAAAGACCAAGGTCAGACCTTTTTGATACAACCTTTTTGCACCTTTTAGGTTCAAAAAGGTTGTATCAAAAAGGTCTGACCTTGATTCCATTAAACCTAAACTACCATCTTCATTTTCTATCACATTAAGTAATTCCTTTAATTCTTCCACTTCCTTATTCAATGCCTTAATCCCAGCTAAAGCAAAACTGGTATAATCATACAAACTAATTGATTTACCATCATTAGATAAGACCTCTTGTGGAGCTTGTTCAGCAATAATACCAAGGTTAGAATTGTTGAATGACTCAAGGTCAGACCTTGAAGTCGAGGTTTGACATTGAGGATCACGGCATTCGCCGAAGGCGGAGGCCGTGTCCGAAAGGTCGAACCTCGAATTATCCTTCCATCTGTATCTAGCCAATTCCATCCCTTCAATCTCATCTAATATATCATCATAATCAGCTTCCTCTAAATAAGTTATATCTGTTTTATATTCTTCAGATGAATAAACATCCCAACCATCAGCTATGGCATTGCCTTGTCCTTGACCTATGGTAAGGATATTAGTTGGTGTATCTGTGGCAATGCCTATGTGTCCATTTTCTACTAAATAGAGTAATGGTGTATTGGAAGCATTATTAAAAACCATAGCATCTAATATGTTGTTATCTAATGTAGTTGTTGCTTCTGTTAAAATAAAACTATTATTAAATATAATATCTCCTGTAAGAAGACCATCTCTTGTTTCAATATAACCTGCTACTGCCAGAGCATACGCAGGAGTATTAGTTCCAATACCTACATTTCCTGAAGTAGCATCCACAAACAGAGCTGGCATATCATCATCTGTAGAGGTTGCTACTGAAAACAGGCCTGAAGGTGTG
>Ga0209976_10000983_pt1 | contig 17197 bp, 22 predicted proteins | sample SumtaG_FD_182806 | JGI IMG/M metagenome (GOLD analysis project Ga0209976, IMG submission 182806) | Deep subsurface microbial communities from Indian Ocean to uncover new lineages of life (NeLLi) - Sumatra_00157 metaG (SPAdes) (version 2) | ecosystem: Environmental > Aquatic > Marine > Oceanic >...
AGCGCAAAACCTTTTGAGGACTACTAACTTCCTTGCGGAAAAGGGGGGGTAAGCCTGTCCGGCAAGGGGGGGCGCGTCTGATACTGTCCCCGGAGCGAGCCGCGAAGCCCGAACGGAGCGGCGAGCGTAGGGGACTTCGGGGGGGTAGCAGGGGGGCGTAGCCCCCCGGCCCGGAGGCCGGCCGTTAGTTTTTGCGGCCCGGGGTTGGGTTTTGAGGTTTCCTTTCAAGGATATGAATAGTCCGAGCGGCCGGAGGCCGCGAGGCCGATCGTTGGTTTCAAGGAGTGAAGCGTTGGGTTTTGGGGTTTAGATCTCGGTCTTAGTTATTAAAGAATGACTGTGTCTGTCGGTTGTGTAGTGGTCGTTTATCGTCCAGCCTCTCTAGTCGTCATATGAGTTGATGATGGTGTTGAGCCTCGGGCCAGGGTGTTGACAGCCGTTTGATGGTGGTGTTAGGATGGTGGGTATGAATGAGGTGGTAGGGTTTATACTAGCCGGTGCAGTCGGGGCTTTAGCGAGAGATGTGGTGCGTGATAATAAGATCCAGTTACCGAGATATAATGATGGTGTGATTTTGTTGGGGTTTGTTGGAGGTATGATAGTGGGAGGGTTTGTGGGTTGGGTGGTTGATGGTAGCTTTTTAACGGCGGCAATGGGTGGTTATGTTGGGACGTCAACCATAGCTCATCTACTGCCTGCTAGTGATGGTGATGATGTGAAGTAGTGGAGGTTAGAGAGGACACCGGCTTGAGTGATGTTGTATCCCTAGTGAGTGACAGTCAAGGTCAGATGTGAGTGTCGTGATGATGATGATGTTGTTGGACATGACAGGGTTTGTAACGGTTTTCAGGTAGGTTATAATAAATTCATGGTAGTTTTGCTCGGGCCTTGTTTTTCTCTCTCAGCCTCCGGCACAGTGGGGAAGGCGCTGTTATATTATGACACCAAGTACGGTGCCAGAGTCCGCATTCCAAAAAGGTCTTTTACCCCACCAAGTCAATCATGGATAATAAATCAAGCCTGGTTTAAGAAGGCAGATGTTCGATCTCGGACACTTACCCCCTACCAAAAAGCAGCCTGGCAGTTGGCTTATCCCGGAGAATGTGACTCTTGGCGGGATATTTTTATGGGCCATCAGATAACGGCTTGGAATTTATCGCCAATGAATAACCTGACATGGCCTCAAATTACTCCTGGCTCTCCGGGAGTGATTACGGCTCGACCATTGGGGGTTTATGGAAATGTTGTTGATGTTTCGATTGATACTGACGACGTAGCCAAGCGAAAAAGGTGGTCGATCGCTCATGTCTGGTTTATAGTCTTTGATAATGCCCGGCAACCGGTAGAGGCTGACATGGTAAAATCAAGGCGATATAGTGGTTGGTGGTCTGTAGAGTTCGTCCCAGGCCACGTCAATCATGTCTGGGGGGGCGTTTGGATGATAGATGGTAGTTTTGTTGTTGATAAAGTTGGAGCGTACGATCGATAATGACTTTAGCAGGCGCCCCAGATATTCCACCAGCTTGGCTCCCATTACTTGCTAAGATTTTAACCTGGTATGACAATCAGATTTATCCTGTTTGGAATACGTTCGGCTTTAAGCCAACAAGAAAGAGAAAGAGAGTCGACAGGGAAAAATCATATCTGCGGAGCATTGCTAGTTATTGGGCCGAGCTAAACCAGGCAGCTAAGGACGCCTGGCATGACGCCTCGGATTTCGGCACTCTTAACCGTTACCAACTTTTTACTTCCGACCTTTCTTACCGTCGGAAAAACGGTTTGAGTCTCCCGGGGACACCAAACGATTTCCACCAACTTTTTGGCCTTAGAATGTATAACCCTAGCGGTCTGACAAACGTCAGAGCGCGCCGGGACGAAAAAGATCTCACTGGCCCTATAACTATTTCTTATAGTTTTCTGAAAACAGAGAACGCGCCAACCGGCGACCAGCCTTTTAAGTTTGTCGCTATGGCTTATTATTTCGACGCTGGCAAAATTAAAACCTTAACCCATGAATGGTCAACCGGTGCCGGCAATAAAGCCTGGCAGTCAGTCAGCGAGCAGTTTGGAGTAGCCGGGCAAAAGTATTTTCATCTGACCGTTATCTGGTCGATTGACGGCTACGACGCCATTGTGGATATTGACCGGCTGTTAATAGCTGACCAGAATGGCGACAAATATAGAGAAAGCTGGCAGTTTAGAGCCGGTAGGACGTGGGATTATGACGCACTCTATCGAAAAACCGGCTGGCTTTTTGTCCCGGAGTACCATGTACCCTATTTTGATGTGGTATATTTAGAATAAATATATGGCTAATCCGATCACCTGGTATCTCCAAGCGCGTACCATTGATGACGACCAATCAATTCTCGAAGCTATTGACGCCAAAATTTTGACTCACAACCAGGATCCTTCCGGTCATGGTCAATCATCTGAGTCGCTTTGGGAGCATAGGGTCCAGCCCCTTTTAGACCACATTAATTATTCTATTTATAATGTTAAGACGGCTTTTCAGGCTCGGACGGTTAAGGCTTTTGTCGGCGAGGCTGGCGTGTCTGAGTATGGAGATATTCAGTCCGCGATCGATTACGTTTCCCTTCATGGCGGCGGTAGAGTTTTTATCCAAAATGGTACCTACGTCTTAACGGCTAATATTGTGATACCTTCCAATGTAAAACTGGAAGGTGAGAGCATGGAGGGGGTCCTTATTGACTGCAATGCCGGCGCTTTTGGGGTAAGTTGCCAAGGATCAGCGACAGAAGCCGGTGATGGGACGATTACCGTTACTAAGGACTCAGCAACGATCGAAGGTGCCGGAACAGATTTTGAGGCGCAAGTTGAAGTTGATGATTTTATTCGCATAGACGATCAATGGTACCAGGTAGCCTCGATAACAGATGGTGACACCTTAGTTTTACGCACAACGTATCGAGGATATACTAGAGCGGGGTTAAGCTATGGGGTGATAACTCCAAAACAAAATGTTGATTTTGACTCCATCACAGTTACGAACGCTGGTGCGGCCTGGCCCCTAAAATTTTCTTATCTTCACAATAGCCATATTAAGAGGGCTAGGGTAATGAATGGCTCAAGCGGTGGAATGTATTTTAACTATCTCTCTGATTGCTCAGTCCGAGATTGCTATTCAGAAAACAATGGCGGCTACGGCATTTTAATCAATTCCTGTCAATCAACCTATTTTATTGGTCTATCAGCTAACTCGAATGACCAGCTAGGCATTCAAATTCAAGGCTCTCAAACCAGTGGTATTTTCGTCTTGAATTCAAACGCAGATCATAACGATTGGGGAGGATTTAAGATTATAGGTGGGGAGAAAGCCACCTATTTAGGGTGTACGGCAATTGGCAACGACGACGCTGGCTTTAATTTAACCGGCGTTGATTATTGTAACCTTTCCAACTGTTTTGCAGAGAAAAATAACGGTGATGGCATTCTCTTAGATAACAACGTGGATTACTGCCGTTTTATGACTAACACTTTATTAGATAATGCCGATTGGGGAATGCAGATTAACGGTGGAGCTAGCAGCAATGACAAGAACGTAGTTGTGGGTAATGTAATTTTAGGCAACTCTAACGGTCAACTTAATGACCTAGGGACTGCGACTGATAAAGGTCATAATATTGTGGCCTAAAAAGTTTCTTGAAATGTCAAATAAAATGTCACTCCCCTACCCTGCATTATATTGCCCTCATTTTAATACTAACAGAGGGCAAAGGTCAGCGCTATCTGGTGGGGGAGAGTAGGGGACTAGGAGATTAGAAATGACAAAAAAAGAAGATAGAGAACGGCAATACGCGAAGGTCGCAAAAAAGCAGCTGGAGAAGGCTTTTGAGTTTCCGTTCTGCCGGAAATGTAAAATCAAGTTAAGCCCGGCCCGGGTGAAGAAATTAAAAAAGGATGGTACAATGCCATTATGTCGGGAATGTCTCCCGATCGTTATGGAGCAGTACCGGAGAAACATTAAAGCATGGCAAAAATTAAAGCTGCAATAGGTCACAGATACCCAAAAAGAGTTATACCGTTGGTGAATTCGGCCCGGTCCACGATTGAGATTTTAATGTTTTTGTGGAAGTGGTATGGCCATGAGTCTGCCGGAGGCGTCCAGCGACTCAATCTCGCTTTGTGTGGTGCAGCTAGGCGAGGGGTGAAAATCAAGGTGTTGCTTAACATTGAGTCAATGGGTCACGCTATCACCAAAATCAACACCCGGACCGCCCAACATCTTCAACAGCATGGTATCGAAATTAAGTGGGGCCAGGTAGGAATTCTCACTCACGCGAAGATGATGATTATTGATGATGAGATTATGGTTTTAGGGTCCCACAATTATTCTAAAAGCGCCTTCTCACGCAACCAGGAGGCGTCTATCATTGTTTCAGGCCGGGAGGATATAAAGGAGTACCGGGAGTATTTTCGCGATCTCTGGGCGCAATTTGGTTAATGAGAAGAAAACTAATCGTAAAGCCAAAGTCTGGTATTTAGTTATAGGAGACAATAATGGCTAGAGTATGGAGTAGTGGATTTGAGCTAGATGCAGAAACTATTAATGTTGAATTTACAAATGGATTTGACGTTAATATTACAATTCAAAATACAATAGTCAGAAGTGGTAATTTTGCTGGGAGGCTTAATGGCTCTGGAGGAGAAAATCGATTTGAGACAAGATTTGCAAGCGGTGATCCGTCTGATGTCAGATATTTTTCTAGGATTTATATACGAATTGCCACTCTACCTTCTGCTTTAACATCAATTAGTGCTTTAGTAAATAGCAGTGGAATTGGAAAAGCTAGAATTCGTTTAGCCGCTGATGGTAGTTTAGAGCTTTGGAATAATACAGCTAAAATTGGAAATTCTTCTGGTATTCTTGATACAGACAAATGGTACATGATAGAGCTTGCCTATGAAGATCAAACAGGGACGGTAGACTCATATATTGAAGGTAAGTTAGAGGGAATTTCTTTTGCTTCTGACGCTTCTAGTAACACAACTGGTGGGGTAAGTCATGCTCAAGTTGGCAATATGAGTATAAACGAAGATATAGATATTTATTTTGATGATTGGGCAATTAATCAAAATTCTGGTGATTTTCAAAATTCTTGGCCAGGGCCAGGAGCGATAGTCCATTTAAAACCTTCAGGGGCAGGTGATAATAGTGATTGGACTGGTGATTTTACTGACATTGATGAGGTTACTCCTGATGATGTTGCAACTTTTATCAATTCTAATACAGAAGGACAGATCGAAGATGTAGATATTGATAATACACCAGCGGAATTGGAAGGTGGAGATACAATAAGTGTAGTGCAATTAGGGGTAAGGTATGCAGGAGAAAGCAGTAAAGCAAATTCTTCTTTTAATGTAAGAATTAAAAAGGTTTCTGCAGGAACTGTTTCTTTTAGTCCGACAATTATTCCTTCAAGCGCAACGTGGCGTACTAATGCAAATTCATCTCCTTGGCTCCACCCTCTTACTTTATATAAAGATCCAGATAGTAATAATTGGACTAAAGCAACATTAAATACTGCTCAAATCGGGGCAAGAATAATGTCAGGAGAAAGAAATGATGCTCGAATATCTACAATGTGGTTGTTGGTTGAGTATATCTCAGGAGAAGCCCCACCAACTCCTGAATTTATTCCCCGACCACCTTCTGTCCGACTGCGTGGTCCGCTTTTTTCCCTGACAGCCCGCGGCTGGCTGGGCAAGGGATCTTATAAAACAAGCTATTTCTGCCGCAACCCTTATCCTTTTGCTTTCTTGCCCCGGATTTTCCGAGGCTATTCAATGCCGGCTTTTGGCTTATTTCCCTACGCTCAATTTATCTCGCAATATTATTCGACGGCTGGCTGGATCTACCAACGCCGGAGAACGTGGCACGGAATAACCTGGATTGCTGAGGCGGGCTATTTAACGCCGATTTCGGCAACTCCTCAGCAGATAGCAAACAGGAGTAAATTTGGTGACGCGGTAGCAGGCTGGCAAGCGCTAACTGCTCCGGAAAAGCTAATCTGGAATAATTATCCTTCTCCCAGGCGCATGGCTGGTTATGGTCGGTATCTATCGGCCTACTTAAAAGACAAACCCGGTTTAGTTAAGTAGGAAAATTTGACTTAACCTATCTCTCTAAGGTAATATTTTCTCTGAAAGGAGGTGAGATACAAATATGGTTAGAGTAACTGGTCCGTGTTTCTCGCTGGACGCGAGAAAAAGTATGGGCGAAGCGATTACCTATTCCTTTTGGAGAGGTATCAACTACGTCCGTGCCAGGATAGTCCCTCACAACCCACAATCCAGCAAGCAGACTGCGGTCCGCGCTGTTCTCTCTGATGGTGTTTCCAAATGGCGTTTTGGTCACATTTCTCAGGACGACAAAAACTGGTGGAATACCTACGCCAAAGGTCTGGGTGAGTCCGGCTTCAACCGCTTCATGCGTGTCTATATTGAGAGCAATTATGACAGTGACAGCGGTACCGAAGTCAGTCCTCAAGAGACTGTTTTCCCTGAGTAGGACCGTCTAGTTTATATGCCAGCTAAATCTAAAACTCATCTCCAGCTAGCGGACGGTAATTGGCTTATACAACACCCTGATATTAAATGGCCTGAAGGGGGTGATCCCGCTGGTTTAGATTTTGAAATAGAGGGTTTGCCTAAAGATTTCCTTCTCTCCCCGATTATTTTTTCCCCGGACAAACAGATCTTTTTTCATGGTGGCGATTTCCTACCTCATACCCATTTACCTATGCCGTGGGCCTCAAACGAGCTTTGGATCGGTCAGTATCCTGACCGGCGCGAAGTTGGTTTTATTCCCCTCTTTGCTTTTATAATTCCTGACCATCTTTACAAGAAGTTAAAACCCCGAGCCTATTTTGGTGACAATATTATTGACCATGCGAAGTTTGTCATGGAGGCGAAGGCCCTCGGTGCAAAATGTTTCGTCACTCCCAATGTCCACGCTGTCTATCCTCACGCCTACAATCCTAAAATTGGAGAGGAGAAATTCAAGCACGTCGTTACCCGGGACTTAAAGAAGTTTGAGAAAGAATGGCGTATGGATTTAGACCGGGAGTATCGGCTGCCGATTGTCACGCAGACGATCGTTACCCACCCCGGAGGCTACAACGTCCATGCTTTTAATATGTTAAAAAATCTCTTTAGGGAGCGGATCAAGGTCTATTATCATTTTATTGGCGGCACTAATGAGGACGAAAAAGAGTCGGGCTGTCACTTTATTGACGATTTTAAGAGCCAGTATGGATCGAACAAGCTGCCCCAGATTACCCTTTGCCACGGCACCAATAACTTCAAGAACAGTGGGGCTTATAAAATAGCCTACAGCACGACCGAAGTCTCTGGTATTCCGGTGGAATGGGTCCAGTGTTTTAATGACATGGATGAGGTTTGGGCTACCAGCGAATTTGCCAAAAAAGCATTTGTTGACTCCGGCGTTAAGGTTCCGGTCCTGGTTATGCCGGAAGGCGTAGATCCGGATTATTTCCATCCCGGGATCGCGCCATTTGCTAACGCTCCCAAGGAAAATTTCCGCTTTTTCTCCAATTTTGCCTGGGGCCGGCGCAAGGGTGTGGACGTTCTTTTTGAGGCATTCCGTAAAGAATTCGACAAAGGCGAGGACGTTTGTCTGATGCTAAAAACCCTGCCATCTTATTGGGGGCACAAAATTAAAGATGAAATGAAGCTGGTTTATCAGCGTAAAGATGCAGCCCCGGTTTACGTCTACGATATTGATATAAAGAAGTATGAATTGGCCAGGATTTACCGGCAAGCCAGTGTGTTTGTTTGGCCATCCCGGGGTGAAGGTTTTGGCCTGCCGGCATTGGAGGCAATGGCTTGCGGATTACCGATCATTGCCTCAAACCATTCAAGTCATTTAGAGTTTATGTTGAAGGACGGCAAGCCCCGGCCCGGCAGTTTATTGCTGGACGGCAAGGTGGCGCCGTATGATAAAGGGGACTCGATTTACTACCCGGGTTTTGATTGGTTTAATCCATCTGTGAAGCATTTGCAAAAGCAGATGAGATACGCATTTGAGAATTATAAGAGGCTGAAAAAAGAGGCTCTGGCTACCAGTGAGATTATGCGGCGGGAGTGGTCCTGGTCAACGACGAATAAAGTGATCGTTAAAAGATTAGAGGAGGTATATAAAAAGGCATGGAAGGTTTCCTAGACGATTTTGATAGCTGGTTTCACCGGCGGTATTTTCTCAAGCCTAAAAAGCGCTACTGGCCTTTTAAGATTGCTCTGAACATACTACTCCAGCGAGGAGGGAAACGGATTGTAGAAACTGGCTGTGTGAGGCAGAAGAATGACTGGGGTGGCGGCATGAGTACCTTAATTTTTGCCGCTTTTTGTCACCGTTACGGGAAAAAACTTTATTCCGTGGATATAGACCCAGAGGCGATAGCCACGGCCACAAAAGTCACCGAACTTTTTAGAAACAATATAGAGTTTAAGTGTCAGGACTCGGTTGAATACTTAAAGAAATTCCCCCACGAAATTGACCTATTATATCTCGACTCTATGGACTGCGACGTCCGGCCGGAGGCAGACAACCGGGCGGCCCAGGAACACCAGCTAGCTGAGTTAAATGCGGCCTGGGCCAATCTCCATGTTCGCAGTATTGTGTTGTTAGACGATAACAATTTCATCAATGGCGGTAAAACAATATTAACAAAAGAGGCTTTAAGACAATCAGGCTGGTTGGAGCTTTTGACCTGGAAATGCAGCCTGTGGATAAAAGGGCCTTGAGTATGTTGACACAGATCGGAATAACTATAAATCGATATGTTGATAAATGTTGATACACCCGGGTGTGACTACAGTTCGATTTGTTGACACTGGCCAGTGTCTACATTATAATAAAGCCATGGCTACTCATTCTTCTCGCATTGTCCACTCTGACGAGAAACGGCATAAATGCCACTGGTGCGGCGCAGTCAGGTACGAAAGTTTTATGTTAAAATTAGAGCCGTTTGAGACAAATGCTGTCAGTCAATTCGGCAACGACGATAAATGCTGGCGGTGTAAAGTCCCCTGTTCGGATTATAAAAATAGCTCAAGATATAAACCACCTCTTGACAATAATTAAATAAAGGTTTAACCTTAATTTGTTTATGTATCATCACATTTATAAATGCTCACTGTGCGGAGAAAAAGCTACCGGCTCCAGTAACAGTCCGACCCCACCTGATAATACCGATTTTATTTGTAATGATTGTTACCCAAAAACCACTCGATCGCCTGAATTACTTGAGCCTCATCAACTGCCTTTAATGGGTCTTAAACATAGAACGCCTACAAAATTAGCCGCCTAAAAAACACATGAAAATTCTCTACCTATCGTGCCACTCGATCCTAGAATACGACGAAGTAAAGCTATTTACCGAGTTAGGTCATGACGTTTTTTCTCACGGATCCTACGCCAACCCGGCCAAACCCGGGGACCCTAAACGACCAGCTGTTAAAGCTAAATTCAACCAAAAACTCTATGATATTTCCTTGGCTCATTCCAAGGATGATCTTCACAAAGACATGATTAAGTGGGCTGATGTTATTATTGTCATGCATAAGGCCGATTGGATCCTAAAAAACCTAGATAAGTTTGGGAAAAAGCCGGTGATTTGGCGATCGATTGGTCAATCGACCATTGATATTGAGGGCATTCTTTGGCCGCTCCGGCAGAAGGGATTAGGCATTGTTAGGTATTCTAACCGGGAGCAGACAATCCCTGGCTATTGTGGATCGGACGCGGTCATTCCGTTTTATAAGGACCCGGAGGAGTTTAAGAATTGGACCGGCTACAATATGCGGATCCTTACCATAGGTCAATCAATGCGGCAGAGGCGAGAGTTTTGTAATTGGGATTTATTTGAGAAGGTGACTGATGGCTTGCCTCGATTACTGGTTGGTCCAGGCAATGATGATGTTAAAACAATGGATCAGAGGCTAGTTAAATATGCCGAGCTTAAAAAGCTGCTCAGAGCCTCTAGGGTGTATTTCTATACCGGTACCTACCCCGCGTCATACACCTTGAATTTTATCGAGGCCATGATGACTGGAATTCCGATCGTGGCCGTGGGTCCTAAATATGGCAACTCGCCATTTCAGCAGGGCCAGAATACTTACGAGATCCCGGAGATCATTGAAAATGGCGTTAATGGTTTTTGCAGCGACGATCCGGGAATGCTCCGGGTAACGATTAAAGAGTTACTGGCCGATAAAAACATGGCTAATAGTTGGAGCCAGGCTGGCCGAAAAACAGCGATTGAATGGTTTGGCAAAAAGAAAATAGCAAAACAATGGGAGGAGTTTTTTAATGCACTCTGAACGAATATTTGGCAATGAGAAGGACCCCGAGTTGGCCCAATTACAGGGATTTCTACTTAGCAATCACCAACAAACCGACACGATTTTAGATATAGGGCCGTGGTGTGAAGGCTCGACAAAAGTGTGTTCTTTACATACCAAGCAACTGGAGACAATCGATCTTAAACATAGAACAGCGCTGGAGAAGATGGTCCGGAAACAGTGGGTGGAGGATTATCTTTTTGCTGACCTTCCGGAGTATGATTTTGTGGTCTGCGTTTCAACGCTCGAGCATATTGGAGTCACGCCTTTGAAGATGTTGGATCCACGCGAAATGCAGCTGTTCGCGGTCCAAAAAATACTAGACCAGGCCAAAAAAGGTGTGTTTTTAACTTTCCCTTATGGTCAACCGGTTTTATACAAACAAAATTATTTTAACATTGACCGGACGATGGTGGCTGAAATGGAGAATATGGCGAAGGGGTTTGATGTTACCAAGAAATTCCTGACTACCAAAACTCCCAAGCTCCCGGATAGTTGGCGCGAAGTGTCGCAGAAACAAGCTGACCGGGCAGAGAATAAACTAAAAGAGGGGACACTAACCATTGCCATTATTTCTATGTTAAGATGTAAGAAGAAGGGTGGTGATTAATATACCTACATACAAGTTTATCCTGGTCCGCCAGGACGGCCCTCATACGGACTCAAAGCAGTTTCCGACCATTGGCAAGCTGAGAACAGCTTACGCCAAAATGATTAAGGCTGACCCACCAGAAAAAAAATCTAAGAAGAAATAAGCAAAGGAGACTTCTCTATGAAACCCGACGTTATTTTAACCTGGCCGACTGGAATGGATTACCCGATCTGCCGGTGGTTTTTAAGCCACAATCGTAAGAAATTCAATAAGATTTATGTTGTTCTTTACCCTCATGGGTGTTTGAATTTTACTGACTTTTTAATGAAAAATTGGCAGGGAGTCGAGTTTTTAGCCTCTCAAACGTGTAATGAAAAATGGCGCGAGGACGCGGTCAATATTGCTCTGGAGGAGTCGAAAAGCGATTGGGTTTGGTTTGCCGAACAAGACTTTTTATTTAAGGACGATTACTGTTTTGAGAAGGTTAAGGCGGCCATGAAAAAGTATGACGTGATTGGAGTCCGGCAAGGTAACCGGCTCCATCCAATGTGCATATTTGCCAAGCGCTCAGTGATCGACAAAACAGACCGGGATTTTGGGACTGGTGAAAAGCACCATGACCATTTCTCTAAGGTTTGCCAGCAATGGGCGAAGTTCGCTAAAATAGGCTACCTGGCCGACCTGGGCCTATTTGAGGGCCGGGACTGGTACCACATGAGTAGCATGACCTGGAATTATTTCAGGATCATTGACAACGATATTAAGGATATGCACGAAGTAGCCAATTTCCTGGTTTGGAATGCCTACAATCGAGCAGTAAAAGTACCGCAGTCGCCTGTGTTTCAGGGATTAGCGGCCCGGGCTGAGGCTTTACTGACTACGTTCGGTAAATTTCTTCATCCGGACGAATGAGCCAGAGAATTAAAGATCTCCTAAAGCAGCTGCCGGAGATTTATCAAGACGTTGAGTTGGATGGTACACGTTTCGCTAAAGGTCGTCGAAACTGTGCCAAAAGGTGGGATCTGATAAAAGACCATATTGGCCCGCATGACGTTGTTTTGGACGTAGGATCGTCCCTGGGTTATTTCAGCCATAAGATAGCTACTGAGTATCCGGACAGCTTGGTAATTTCGTTTGAGAGCGAGCCGAAGATGTGTGCGATCCAAGCTGAGATATTTAGGCGGGAGGGTATATATAACGTGGTGGTTTGCAACCAGCGATTAACTCTCATGGATCTGGAATATTGGACTAAGTATGTTGATTGTTTTGATACTATCTTGGCTCTCTCGGTCCTACATCATTACCCACCCGGGAGCGTTCATGCTGTTTTCGATCAGCTCCGAGGTTTATCACCGAGAATTTTAGGCGAAGGACCAGCAGAAAAAGAAGTTAAGGCGTGCGGCGGCCAGGCAAAAGACGACACGCTGGAGATAGAAAAGAGCGGGGTTAATATTCTCGGTAAGGTACCATCACATTTAAGCCGGCATAAACGAAAGGTGTGGTTAGATCAGGCTGGCGATAACTCCCGGCTCACAATTTATAGGCCGGACCTAGACGCTTATTTTGGCGTTTCTCACGACGACAGGCACAAGTTTAAGCTGCTCTGGAATGGTCACTGGTCATTGAATGATAAACGCATGATCCCCGGCATTAACGCTTATAATCTCTCTAAGTTTAGCGTGGTGTGGCCGGAGCCGAAATGGTGGACGGCTCAAGCGATTGGCGCTTATGGGGGCCTTGATTTTAAGTCTGATGTGCGACCGTGGAATTTATTAGTCACTTCTACCGGGTTAAGAGCGATTGATTTTATGACGAAATTTCCAGCTGGTGATCCAGCAAAATTTAACATGACCGATTTTTCCAAGTATCTAAGTTTCTAGCATGACTACAAAAACGTTTAGGCGGGACGCGGCGGCCGACTATAAAACTGTCAAGGGTGTGTTAGATGATTTTAAGGTCCCTTTTTTCGCTACCGGCGGCACTTGTTTGGGAGCGGTCCGGGAGAAGAATTTTATTAAACATGACGACGATATTGATTTAGGCACTATTGCCCCGGCGTCTTTAGGCTCAAAGTGGCTGATTACCGAGGCGTTGAGAAAGTTAGGTTTTAATGCTTGCTATGAAGGCACCAGCAAAAATGGCCGCCATGTGGTCCACCGGCGCATTTTTACTTGCCTGCATTGGTTGAGTGATGAGGAGGATAGTTATACTTTTTATTGGCCGGATAAAACTCTAGGCATGAGAATATTCAAGAAGTATTTTAATGGTTTTAAGATCGTCAGGTTAGGTAGTAGTGAGATTAGAGTTTTTAAGCAACCAGAGGCATATTTGGAAGTTAAATATGGTGATGATTGGCAGACCCCGATTAAAGACAAGCATTCCCCGGCCATTATGCCGGAATAGTATGGCAAAACCTAAAAAAACAGTATATATATCAGGCACCTGGGATTTATTTCACGTTGGGCATTTAAGGATTTTAGACCGCGCCCGGGCGCTAGGTGATACTCTAATCGTAGGGGTTAATAGTGACGAATACGTTAAGGTGTTAGATAAAAAAACAGTGTTTAATTTTCGTCAGAGATCTGAGATTGTTGCTATGATTAAGGGTGTTAGTTGGGTGGTCCCTCACAAGTCAGCTGACGATTTTTCAGCGTTTGAAACCTGGAATATTAAGATTAGGGTGGTTGGTCAGGATTGGGGAGAAGTAGGGGGCCAGGATAAAGCTAAAAAACTGATGAGAAAAGGTGGAATAAAGCTGGTCCGATTAAAGAGGACCAAGGGAATTTCGACCAGTGCAATTAAAAGGGCCATTAAAAATGAAAGTTTTTGCTGACTACCATCACGGCGGGCTTTATCACGCTCTACATATATTATTTGTCGAGCGTCTGGGTTGGGAGTTATTCCGGCCGGTCGGCATGGAATGGGTGACTAACCGCATATGGAAATATTCAGATAATCCACCGACCCAGAAACAGTATCTAGCACTTGAAAACCATCAGCTACGCAAAGACGGTTATTACTACTGGCGCGATCACTCGGAGGAGATCGATCACAAGTGTTTGACCTTCGAGCAATTTGCAGAAATGGACATAGATTACATCATTGGCACTGTCAGTCAGCATGAGACGACGTTCCCTATGCTCCAGGCACATATGAAGCCAAAAGCGACGGCAATACGTCTGCTAGGCAATTCGGGGGAGCCGGTTGATTATAATATATCCAAAAACATCATTGACACGACTAATCTTTATAAGGGCCGTGAAGATACTAAGCGGGTGGTGTGGCATCAGGAGTTTAATAAAGATCTATTCTATTTTACCCGGCCAGGACCTAAAAAGAGGATCAGAGGGTACCTAAACTGCTTTAATGAAACACCCTACTATGACGTGTGGCACAAGTATAAAAAGGCCATGACGGACTTTGAATGGCGTATGCATGGTCACAATGGGGATGATGGTTTTATTACACCGGTTTCAGCCCTGGCTCAATCCATGCGGGACTCTAGTTTTATCTGGCATATTAAAGAGCATGGGGAGGGTTTCGGTCACATTATTCACAATGCCCTTGCAGTCGGCAGGCCGGTAATTACTCTTAAAAAACACTACGCCGGTAAGCTGGCAGAGCCGTTGTTAGTTGACGACATTACCTGTATCGACCTAGAGCAGGGTAGTATGGAGGAGAATATTAAGCGGATTAACTATTGGTCCAAGCCGGAGAATTTGGTCCAGATGTGCAGAAACGCCAGGGAGAGATTTGACGATCATGTGGATTTTAACGCGGACTTTATTAAGATGAAAAAGTTCTTAGAAGAAATAAGGAAATAGTAGTTAGGTCCTTGACAAAGGTATAATCTTAGTTTAACCTGGGGGGATGAAGAAAACCGAGTTTATTGGGGTAAAAGTATCACCGCGTTTATACCAAAAGTTAAAGGATACAGCCAAAAAATCAAAGATGAATATATCTCAGTACGTCCGTTATTTAATTAGGCAATATATTTACGAATGAACGACTTAAAACTCACTAGACCATTTGAAGGTAAGGCAAAAATCACTTTTAAGTATGGTGAAAATCCGGACTGGTATAGACAGGTTTTCGGCTATCCGCATAACGGCGTTGATTTTGCCATGCCGGTCGGGAAAGACATTTTAGCCGTTGACAAAGGCATTGTTTCTTTCGCTGATGATATACCAGATGCCGACGGCTGCGGGGTCATTATTACTCACTCCTGGGGCCGGTCTTTATACTGGCATTTGAGCGATATTACTGCTAATTTCGGCCGCAGAGTTGAACAGGGCGAAGTATTAGGCCAATCGGGTAAGACCGGTTTTGCTACTGGTCCTCATCTACACTTTGCCATGAAGATCAACGGCCAAGGTCACCCGGCAATGAAGTATTGGGTGGATCCTTTACTCCTTCTTCCACCGCTTGAAACGCCGGCAGTTGTTAGCTCGATCGATCCACGATATTATAGAGTTAGATTTGGTGACAGCTTGTGGAAGATCGCTGAGAAATTCTATCGCAATGGGGCTGAGTGGATTAAGATTTATAAGGCCAATGAGTACCAGATTAAGCATCCAGCACTGATCTTTCCATTCCAGAAATTACTAATTCCTTAAAGGAGGAGCTATATATGGCAACGAAGAAAAAAGCCAGACGGCAATCAGTGGTCCGATCAAAGGTGACCTTAAAGGGTATGAAGGAGCCTCGTTCGATTAAAGAAGGTTATGGGACAGTGAAAAATAGACTGTATAACGGCCAGCAGTTTATTGATTTAACCCTCTTTAGTGGTCGAAAAATTACCATCAATAAAGGGATTATTGAGCTGGTCTATCCAGCTGACTAGGAAAGGAGGTATAAAATATGACTGATCTAAAAAAATGGGCCGGCAAACACCGTCGTTACGTTAAGATGGTAGAGGGTAAAGCTCTCTATTGCCAGCTAATTAAATATGAGGAATTTGTAGACAAGGAAAATGAGGACCGGGAAAAAATCCGGTACTTTCTTAATGTAGATGGCGACGAAAAGCTGCTGGAGAGCCAGAGCGTAGGGTTAGCTGAGAATATGGCCAAGATTAAGCCGACTGATTGGATTAAGCTAACTAGGACCGGAAAAGGGAGATCGACAAGGTGGGAGGTTGAAAAAGTAGACCCACCAGGAGATAAATAAATGCGCCGTGATCCGATGGATGAGCTATATGTTTGGTTGGTGATAGGCCAGTCTTTAATTTTAGTTGGTATTACTCTTGCTCTTATTAAGTTTATGGTCCGGGTTTTCCCGGCCTTTTAGTCGAAACTGTATAACAGTTGGCGACCGACGTTAAAAAAAGCCAACGACCTGGGCTATTAGCTACGCTAATCGAAGATGTAAACATCTAAGAAGTAGACCGGGGAGGGGTAGACACCTCGAGCTATAACCTTATTCGTCCGCGCGGGGGGTTATAGGGGGGAGCGCCGGATATTGTTAAATTCCTCTGGGCAGGCATTTATTACTCCGTCGCTCCCTTTTGGTGTCTGCCGAAAGCCTAACCCCCTGCTGAAAAAAAACGAGCGAAGCGAGCAGTTAAGGGGAAAAGAGCAGCAGCAGGGGGCAGAGGCCGTGGCAGAAGCCAAGTCGCAACCTGGCAAAAGCCAAGGCCAGGCAATTAGCCCCCCCGCAGGAGCCTCATATAATGAACACCTAAGAGCTACCGCGTGGAACGCGGGGCCGGCAATAGCAGGCAGAGAGAGATTGTAAAGCATGAACTAATAACGGCAGGCGGGAGAGGCGCGCCCTAGCGCGCCCTGGCGAGAAGGAGGGGGCAGGCAGACACAATTAAATTAGGGTGGGTGGGGGTAGTGGTGGTATCTGAACGACAGAAAAAAAGCGAGCCTGGCAGGGTCGAGGGATCCCGGCAAGCGAGCGCCCTAGTGGCGTCCTCCGTTTAGGACGCGTCGGAGAGCGTCCCAATTTTGTGGCAAAAAATTTGCGAATGGATGGCATAGGGTTTTCTGTAGCCGAGGGTAGGCAGGCAAAGGGGTGCCTGCCTGACTACCCGAGGCGTGTATCAGGGCTGAAACAGGAAAGGGGGTCCCTACCGTTTCAGCCAGCGCAAACCCTTTTGAGGACTACTAACTTCCTTGCGGAAAAGGGGGGGTAAGCCTGTCCGGCAAGGGGGGGCGCGTCTGATACTGTCCCCGGAGCGAGCCGCGAAGCCCGAACGGAGCGGCGAGCGTAGGGGAC
>Ga0209976_10000984_pt1 | contig 17190 bp, 13 predicted proteins | sample SumtaG_FD_182806 | JGI IMG/M metagenome (GOLD analysis project Ga0209976, IMG submission 182806) | Deep subsurface microbial communities from Indian Ocean to uncover new lineages of life (NeLLi) - Sumatra_00157 metaG (SPAdes) (version 2) | ecosystem: Environmental > Aquatic > Marine > Oceanic >...
TCGCTTATACGCAGACACTTACATTAATTTCGAGCGCAATATCTGCCGCTTCAATGATTTTAGGTGCTTGGACTGTCCAAGGGTTGAAGGGAGTGTTTGCTAAAGCAGGAGTTTCACTTTCCAAACAACTATTACTGATGGCAGGTCAATTTGCATTTTCAGTTGTCATTGGATCTGTAAAGGAAATGTTTGAAGAGATAATCGTTGACGGTTTCCTTGAAACTTGGGGTGAAAAATACATAAAATCATTCGGTCATAATGATGAGGTAGCATTTTGGTTCACTACACTACTTACTTCCGGTAGAGAAGCTGTAAGCGGCGTGCGTAGCGTTGTCATGAAAGGCCTTGGGAAGACCAAGGTAGCAACGAAACTTCGAACGGGAGCCGCCAAAATCTTTGGGATTAATTCACAACAATCAGATACCGTAATTAGAAACGAATATATCGATATGGTTAATGAAATGAGAACTGACGAAAAAGGCAAAAACAAGAACAAAATGGATAATCTTAAATCATGGAAACAAATTGCAGTTTCCGGTCTTTTCAGTCTTATGCTTACTGTTATTCCTGCGATATTTACAGGAGGAATGTTTTTCACTAGTTTTATGAGCACGATGGGAATAGTTTCTCAAATTGAAGGTCTTACGGGAGATGTTCTGGGGCGATCTGCGACTCTACAACAATTGGCTAGGATGACAGAAGGTAATTATGATGGTAAATCTCTTTCCAAAGCGATTGAACTATACAAGTTAACAAAAAAGCCGAAAATAGAAAGCTCTATTCTCGAACAAGACTACATAAAAAGAAATGGAGAATCGATGACACCTGTAGATATCAGTATCGTTTTCAATTCAGATTTTATGATAGAAACTCGACCATCTAACCTGGGAGCGAAGTTTGGAGTCGGTATGGCTGTCACATCTCAAGGACTAGCATATATAGATCAAACAGGCTCAATATCTCCACCTAGTTCAGAAAGAGCAAGTCGGTTTGATATGGAGGCAAGAAATGCTGAGTTTGGGAAAACCAAGGCTCTCGAGTACCGGTTGTCTCACGATCTTGCTCAACCTGATAGTCTCGAAAATATGCGAAATATTAAAGCAGATACCGAAATATTATCTCTCCAGACAAATTATATCGATAATCAAAATCAATATAAAGGACAACTCCTTAAATGGAAACCTTCAAAAACAGATTTTGTTGCTGATGATTTTACTGCAAATGGAAGAAAGATGGACAGTGCTCTTAGATTGGCAAGCCGGGCTTTAGGAATGGAGAGAGGTAGAAAAGTTGCATTCATTATTAATGAACAGATAGTTTCCCTTTATAAAACAATTACAAATGATAAAGGGGACAGTTTGACAATTTCTAAAGAAACCACTTTTGAAGAAGTCTTGGATTTCCTAGATTATAATGCCGACCTTAGTATGTTCGAAAGTCTTGAAGGAAAACAGCTTAATGAATATATTCAATCTAAAACAATCAATGTTGTATACGAGACTCAAGGAAGAGCTTTAGCTCTCTCTAAAGATTTCGAAGGCTTTGGCCATATTTACGAAAACTATAATTATTGGTTCAAAGGCTACCTCGATGAAATCGTGACAGATCAAGATAACGACCTTGAAAATGCCGAATTATTTGACCAACTCCACGAACATGTCTCTAACTTAGTAAGCTACCTAAAAGATAGACTAAAATTAGACTCCAAAGAAGAACTAGACATGTCGATGAAATCCCATTTCGAAGAATATTTAGCTAGTGATGAGATCTTAAATCAATTTCCTTCAGACAAGAAAGAGATCTATGAGGAATTTGTCAAGTCTTTGTATAAACAGCTAACAGAAGAGTCCTTAGCAGCCACTGATGAAGAGAATCTCTTAGAAATCATCGAAGACAGGCTATATTTAACAGCTTTAGAGACTGTAATGGTTAAAAGTGGTATAAGGAATAAAGGCGTTTCTTTTAATCAACTGATGCAAAATATAGGTAACTATTTAGATAATTCAGGAGAACTAAAAAATTTAGAAAAAGACTTTGAATTTAGTGATGCCCCCAAACAACTATTTCTAAACTCAATGTTTGAAGTATTCTTAAGCAGTGAAATGAGAGCATCAAAATCCATTGGTATTAATCCAACCATAGCATCGATTACCGGATACGGTAATGAGAGGAAATATTTATTTGAAATATTACCTAAAAAGTTAGTTGGATGGTTTACATCAATAATGAATAATTTTAAACCAGCTCAATTAAAAAGAATTTCTAAAAATATGTATGACAGATTTAACTTTGATTCTTCGATTAACATATTCGGTTTAGATTTTAGCTCTGTTAATTTTTATAAGGGAGTATCTTCTAGAAATTTTGATGGTGGCGGCATTTTTGATTTTATTTCATTTATTGTATCTAGTGCCATTAAGGGTACTTGGTTAGATTCAATTACATACGATAAAAAATACGGTATGGTTTCAGGTATGGCAAACGACGGTATATCTGCAATGATTTTAGATATACTGAATAATGTCGCGAAAGGTAGATCAATCGATTCTTTACCCTCTAGAACCGTAGAATTAATAGCACCTTATGCAGTTTCATATATGGGAGGCTCTAAATTCTCGAATGCAAAAACGATAAGCAATGTAAAAGTTATTTTAAGCAAATTTTTCTCTAAGAGTCAAATAGACCAACTAGGACATAAGATAGCCAATCATGAAGTATTCTTAGTCAAAATTGTTGAACTTATTAATTCTAAACTTGATAAAATCACTCAAACTATAACAGAGAAAAATATTAAAAAACGTATAAAAGAGATTTTTGCACAAAATGATTTTCAACTTGAAGTAAAACGTTTGTCCAAAAGTGAATTTTCAAGTAAACACTTTTCTAAGCAATTAAATCAAGGTTCGGCCATGCAAGACCTAGAAAATAGCTTTCTAAATGCTAACAATCTTAATAAATTGATTTCCAAAACATCATCAGGACTTGTCAGATTAAGTTTCTTATTAAGTTATAACCCTCATTTTAAGACTAACAATGAAATATTAGCTTCTGATTTCAAACTAGGCGGAACAACTCAAATTTTGATCAAGCAAGGGGAAACTCTATCTATAAATGAAGTTGAAAAAACCACAATACTATCAAATATGGGTCCATTAATCATAAGTCATAGTTTAGAAACAAAATATGAAAAAAAAGTGATACTTGTTCCTCTTAATCTACTAAATGAAATAAATACAATGAATATTCGGGAAGGCTTTAAAGATTCAAATGGAGTCATACATCATAATTTCTTTGTCAGTGATAATGATGGTAAAAAGTTAGACAGTAGATTGGAATTTACTCCTAGCTCATTTAAAATTCGAGGTGAAGGTTGGGCAAATAGTCTTTATCAATATAGTGAGTCTATAAGAGATTCTCAGATAATAGGACACGAATCTAATTTTTATGCCGCTTATTTACTTACTTCAGGTGATAAAATCATTGCCGGTCTACAAGACAGTACGGTTATAGTGGAACACTTAAACCCTATTGAACTTCCACTGCCAAACATTGAAATTAAACCTACCTATAAAGCCAGAAAACCGTCAACTGAATATGTTTTTAAGACTCTAACAGATACAGAAATAAAACAATATTTTGGAGAGGGATTTTCAATTGACATATTAAACGATTTTATATATAAAGTGCTTGATCCATTCATACAGCGACAATCTCAAATGCCTACTTCAATATCAATAAAGATCCTTGAATACTTAAATGGAAAATTCCAAGGAACAGAACTTAATAAGTTTAAGAAGGGACTTAGCGCAAGTGATGTCAATAATAAGATTGAGGACCTACAATTTTCAACAGAAGAATTGAGGAAATTAGCTTGGAAAGACAGCGATGGAAATTTTATTGGAAAAGGACAATACCTCAAAGAATGGCTAGAGTTAATTTATAAAAAAGTCATGTTATATGATAAACATAAAGCAGGTGCAGATCCAATGATTGTAAAAGAACAAGAAAAGCTACAAAATCTCAGAGATAATTATCCAAATTATGCAGAGTTGATCACAATCCCAAAAACAGACTCAATAAAACGGAAAATGTGCACAGACCAAGAATGGAATATGGCAGAAGCGATTCTCTCTTCAGCCGAAAATATATTTGGTCATGGTACTATTAGGTTTATGCTTTCAAATATGGTAGATTTTAACAATGATAAAACTATTAAATTGCTTGAAAGGCCACCATTAAAGAGTGCTAAGGTCTCAACGCTTGGAGACATTCATGCCCAAACAGGATTTGCCCCAAGGAGGCAAAAAAAGGAGGGAATAGTATTAGATTACCATGGTGAAGGTTCAAAGTTCGCATACCTTATATCCCTTTTCTTCTTAGATTCTCATGTAATTATTCCAAAGATTGGTATCAAAGATAATTCCAGAAGCAACTCACATGTTCTACCTGTTGGCCCAGTTCTTTTAAACAATTTAAATACTGAGATCACTTCAGGCTCCTATAAATACATGATTTGGAAAATAGCTATTGGGTTAGTCAACCAATATGAATCAATGCACAAGTCAGGATATGATGTTAATAAAGATGATCAGTTTATAACTTCTCAAACGAATTTATTGACCTCTTGGAATAATCTTATTGAGCAACAAGTAATCACAGCAAACTATCTTGGCGATCGAGCTAAAAATGTATGGCTAGCGAAAAAGTATAAAAAGTTTTCAGGTTATGAACTGTTTGCCAGAGATATTTACCGCGGTAAAGCAAAGACATTAAAGTATTTGAGAAGTCAAATTGAAGACTTTAGAATTAGTGAAGAAGCATATAAAGATGATTTTGAGTTTACATATTACAAATCCGGTACAGGTTATCTCAACGTAGGTGGACAAGATTTTTCGCTAAAATTAACTCAATCCCAATTAGACCAATTAAATTTTATAACTTGGGGCGCAAAATATTCATCTCCATCCTCGGGAACAGGAATAATGAAGTATGCATATCAAAAATTAAATACAAACTTCAATAACTTCATAGTTTACGCGATGGACATTATATCTAAATTTGGAACGAAAGTGTCGGGCAGTAGCATTGGTACTAAAGTTTTAATACAGCCTCTCACATCAACTCATGATTCTAGTCTTGGTTATCAACATAATATAGATTCTGCGGACTTTTTTGGGACAAGGTTATCATATTTACCTTACAAAAAAACTGTTTTTGAAGTTGATCTGTCAAGACCAGTAGAAGCTAAATATATCTTAAATCACATAGCGAATATCATGAGTACCTATGATACTGCTTTTGTATTTAGACCTTGGACCGACCTTGATAATGATCCAAGATATAAAGACATTAGTAACAGAGAAGAAAGAATGAAAAAATACTTTAGTGATAATAAAGAGGGCATTGTTGCAATAGATTTTGAAGGACCAATGCCATTTGAAGATATATTTTCTCAAGGAGATTATGAAAAATTATCAATAGATAGTTACCTTGCTGATGACCAAGGTCATACATTCTTTGATAGAGAAGTTCAGCGCGATATTAAAGATTGGGACGATGTCTGGAAATATAAAATAACGCTTAGTAAACAAGGTGGCTTTGTTTCGTATTATTTTGACGAAATTAAAAATGGAGACTCTATGAGAGCTGTATTCTTAAGAAATAAAGTTCTAAATATAAAACTCGGAGGCAAAAGGAGCGTGGCAAGTAATTAGGATTTTGGATTATTAGTGTGTATAACCAAAAATAACAATTTCTTGATTTTTTTTTTGTATTTTTTTTAATATAGATTTGTTGTACTCAGATAAGGGAATGTTATCAACAAACATAGTTTGTAATTTCTCCATATCAATAAGTGATTTAGGAATCCTCTTTATTGGATTTATACTTAAATTCAGCTTTTCTAAGCTTTTTAATTTGCCTATAGACTCTGAAAGAGTAATTAAGTTATTTTTTTCAATGTTTAAGCTTTTAAGATTTTTAAGATTAAATATAGAATCTGGAATATTTTTAAGTTTATTATGAGATACATCTAACTCTTCTAATTTTTTTAGATTACCAATTGAGTCAGGTAATTCAGTCAGATTATTAAATCTCCCTAAAGAAAGAGATTTAAGGTGGGGGAGTTCACCAATAGTTTCTGGTATATTCTTTAAACTACGGCTGCGTATATCTAGAAATTTAAGGGATTTTAACTTATTAATTGTCCTTGGTATTTTTTCTAAAATGTGGCTATCAATGTATAAGACTTCAAGGCTTTTCAGTTCTAATATTGACTTCGGTATTTGTTCTATTTTATTTCCTGTATAATAAAGCCTTTTAAGCATTTTTAATTCAGTTATCCATCCGGGGAGTTTGTTTGGAATTTCTTTTGCCCAATTAATCCAAAGACCTACAACATGATTGTTTTTAACAACAAATCTTTGTTGAAAGGAACCCTCCTCTGAATAACTTTCATCTAGGCTAGAATATTGAAAAAAAAGGTTTCCTGTCAGTTCCTCTAACTTCAAGATGACGTCTGCTTCTTTCGGTACTAGAACCGAGGTTATTCTTTCTTCTTGAGTTAAAAAAATGTCAAAGCCTTCAAGAACTAAAAAATCAACGACAGTGGGATAGCCACTTCCAAGACGTTTAGCAATTTCTTCTTTAAATGCTCTTCTAGCCATCACATCCCCCGCTTCTGCTAATTCTTTCAATAATGAAAACGCTATTGACATATGAAGTAAGCGTGTATCATAGTTATTCTCCGCCCATACTTGAAGATTCGAGCAGTGAGCCCAAAATTCTGTCTCTGGTGGTATCACGCCTTTCTTATAATCTAAAGAATGATCTGCGTTTTCTGTTGCTTCATCTACAGATTCAAAATTTTCAATAAATTTCGGTATTTCATCAAATTTAAGCTCATCAACTAATAAGTATTTACATTGATCGGTTTTCTTTTGGTTGATGTAGATATTTGTTTCCCCGTCCTCTAATCTCAAGGATAAATATTTATTGATTTTAAACTCTCTCATAATCATTCTGGTTTTTATACTCTCAATACAATAAAAGGTGATTTAGGAATTTAAATATATACCCTCTTTTGGTCTAGAGAAATTTGGTTATTTATGTCCTTTAAGGTAGTTAAAATTATCATTGAAGTTCTTAGGTTTTTTATTAGACTTGAAAAAAACACCTTCAAATTTAACCAAAAAAATCATTTCTGTTAATATTTTTAATAATAAATAAATTTAAAATCTTTGAGTCTCTTTAATCGCAAAAACAAGATTAACCATATTTTATGTTCACTTAAGAGCTTGAAAAGAGATTTGTTGAATTAAAGTTCACTATTTGTTGAATTTAACTCTGAGGGCTTAACTTTGAAATTAACAATAAGTTTACTACTTGTTGAATTTAACCTTGAAAACCGAAAATTAGAGGAGGATTTGTTTTTCAAACTTTCTCTCAATAATCTCATTATTATCATATAAAAGAGTATTCGTTACGGGAATTCCTAAAGCTACATTCGGAAAGTTCGCAATGATCACAATTTCCAGAACCAATGCAATTCTCATTAATTGGTCGCTCTCCTTCAAGAGTATTTTCATACCCAGCGGAATAACTTTCTTTTTTATAAATTCATCAACTAGTGAACTTCAAATAGAAATATAAAAAAAAAGATTAAAAATTATTAGAAATTTATCTTGTAGCAGCGCGAATATCCGCGGCAGTAACTCTCTTACGCTTATCCTCTTTGCAGACTTTTATAGCATCCTTAGTCGCTGTTGCAGCGCTACCTTCTAAGAAGCTGATTAACTTATCAAGTGCTTCCGCAGCAACTAAATCAGCGCCCTCCTTCTTCATTACCCCTCAAATTAGAGTCTAATTCGAGTTGAGGCGTCTTATCGGCGCTTTTGCTATATATCCATCTGACTTTTTTGCTGCTGCTTTAGCAGGAGCTTTCTTTTTTGCCATTTTTATTCCTCCAAATTATTTATATAGATTTGTTTTTTAGATGTTAATTAAGTATTACTACTCATTTCTATTATATAAATGTTATGATTCGAATCAATAATTTTAGATGATACATTAATTCGAATCGTTAAATTCGAAAAACAGATCGTTTTATTAATATGATATTAATTTCTAATAAAAATTATTTTTTGATTTTGTCGGAAAAAAAAGGTTGTTCTCTTAAATTATTGAATTTTCCCTTTATTAATGTTTCAATAAAAATTTTTGAACCTAAAATAATCCATTATTAAGTGTTGTAAAATGTTTACTGAATGCAGAATTTTAACAATTTCGAGATCTATTTAAAAGTACCTTGACTTTTTGTTTTAAAAATAATTTACAATTATCTACATTTCAGTTAGAAATTTATGCGGAATTCTGAACAGAATTAAAAATTAAGATGTAATCGCAATTTTCAATTTTCAAAAACTTATGAATGATCTTCTAATTGTGCTAATTTATTTAAAAAAATAAGTTAAAATATAAGCTCTTTAACTATTACTATAAGAAAATTTTATTAATACGAACATAATTTTAGTTTTAACCTAATTAAAACTGAGCATGAATGAGTTAGAAGAATCTGAAATTGAGGAAGCACTCCAGTCATTAGGATTCACGAAAAATGATTCTAAAGTTTTACTTACTTTATGTAAGTTTAAGATATTAAGCCCTGCTGATATTGCTAGAAATTCCGGAGTTGATAGAGCCCGAGTCTATGATTCTTTAAATAGATTAATAGATAAAGGCTTTATTCAGAAAGAACCTATTAAGAGGGGTGCGAATTATCAAGTGATTCCAATAACTCGAATTTTCAAGACAATACGTGAATCATATAAACGAAGGATCGAAGATACCATAGTATTAGAAAAAATTATTAGTAATCTCGAGGTAACAAAGGAAGAAACAGAACCCCGTGTCTGGGCAATAAATTCAAGATTAAAAATTAGAAAAAAGATAAAAGAATTAGTACATTCTGCTACGAAACGTATTTTTTTCATTCTTACTCCTGACTTGCTTATGAATGAATTAGGAGGTTATGAATGGGTGCTAAAAGAAATATGGAATAAGAAATTTTCTTCTGAAACACAAATAATTATCGCATTGAAATATAAAGAAAATTTAAAAGAAGAAATAAAAAAACTTCTAAAAGTCTCAGTTACAATTCATTCAATAGAAGGTGATAATGTTATTCCTTTCGGTTTGCTAATCTCTGATAATCAATTTCTTCTAACTACCTTGGATCAAGTAAAGGAGGCCCCTGAGTACACATCAGGTTTATGGTTAGAGAATGGTATGCCAAAACAGATAATAGGATACGAACACTTGTTTCGATACTTTATTACAAGCCAATGTAAATTGATTCAATTAACAACAAAAAAAGCAAATATGAATTAATTGTAAATTATAAAAAAAATGAAGAATCAAGAAAAATATATATTTTATTCATCAAAAATACAATTAATAAGTCAAAAATTTAGAAAAAAATTAAAATTACTTGTTGAGTTTGAGTACTAAGAGGTAAAATCTCATATGTCATATCGGGGAAAGGTTATCTTGTGCGGAAATCCAAATGTTGGCAAAACTAGTATACTCTCCCGTTATGTAGATGGGCAGTTTAATGATGCTTATAACCAAACAATTGGTGCTAATTTTTTAATAAAAGAAATTGAATTAAGTAAAGTTATTGAAAATTTAGATATAACAAATCCTCAATTGAAAAAAGATATTAAAGAAAAGGGATTCAGACTTTATTTCTGGGATCTGGGGGGTCAACACGATAAATTGTTTAGTAATGAATATTATTTCGTACAAGCTGTTGGTGCATTCATAGTATACGATGTTACTAACAAAGATTCTTTCGATAACATTGACTTTTGGATATCAAAATTAAAGGAATTAAGTGGTGAGATCCCGTTTATAATTATTGGTAATAAGATTGATAAGAAAGATGAAAGGTTAGTTTCATTAGAGGATGCAAAGGAAAAATCAGATTCATATAAAGTTCAATATATGGAAACTTCAGCTAAATCAAATAAGAATATTGATAGAGCCTTTGAATCTCTGTCAATTCAAATTTTAAATAATTTAAAATGAAGACTAAATAATCTTAAATATAAAAGGTTATTTTTGACTTTAACAACTTAAGCTAATATTTTTTGTGAAATTATATTAAATTTTTAAGATTATGAGTTCTCTATTAATACCAGTAGCCCCTATTACAACAACGAAATCTCGTCTTCGTGACTGTTTTTCGGCTGAGCAACTGAAAGACTTAACAATTGCAATGTTTAAAGATCTGATTAATACTTTGGCAGATGTAAAATGTTTTAAACATAAGTTAGTATACTGTAATGCTTCAGAAATAATAGAACTCGCAGAAGAAAATGGACTAATTGGGATCAAGGAACATTTAAAAGATAAACCAAAATCATTCGATGATGTTATAGGAGAATTCAATGAAATAGCTATTAACCGATTCAGTGCCAAACAAACAACAATCGCTTTTGTAGATTTAATTTTTGTTACAGCTAAAAACTTTCATGAAATTGATACTCATTTACAAAAACATAAGTTAGTTATCTGTCCGGCTATACACTCAGCAGGGATTTCAATATTAAGTAGGAACCCTCCTGATATTATCTCATCATTTTTTTCAGATCCGAAAATCCCCTCTTTAGTTGCTTTATTAAATAATGCTTCTAAGAAATCTATAAACGATATCTTTATTTATGATTCTTTTAGAGCTGGATTTGATGTAGATCTGAAACAAGATCTAATTTTAGCTTATGAATATTTGAAAATCTTTAATTTAAGAGATACACAGGTCTATAAATTCTTAAAAAATAATTTAAAACTATCATTCAATAAGAAAAATGCGAATGATAATCGTAATTTTGAGATGTCAGAAAGATCTTGATTTAAAAAGCAAATACGATATTTATTTTGACACTTTCATTTAAAACATCCTCTGCTAGAGCTTGAAATTCTTCCCTTTCAGCTTTTAAAGCATTAAGATATCGTAAATAATCTTTGTTTTTTCTATTATGGTCATTTTCAACATGTTCGAGCTTTATGGCATTAGAAGAGATTTTATTTTTTAATTCGTCTAATTTTTTAGCCAAACCAGCGACTTCAATTTTTTCCTCAATTTTTTTTATTTCTTCCCTAAATTGTAGATTTTTTTCTATGTTTTCCTGCAGCGTCTTTTCTTCAAATATGGTATTAATTTGTTCGATAGTTCTTTGTTTTGTGTCAGATTTAAGATTTAGTCGGTTTTCTTCTAAAGTGTGCCTTAATTGAACCATTAAACTAGTAAATTTTGGCAAACCCTTTATTTCGGCAATAAGCATTCCAATTGGGTTCTTAAGAAAATCTCTTAAATAATTTAAATCTACACTAGGTGCTTGAATAGTATTTTTTTCTAATTCAAACTTGAATTTCTTTAAAGCTTTCTTAAAACTAATCTCATCATTAATTACTATTTGCAATTGAAATAATTTGTCCCTTGCGTTTTCTAATTCTTTGAACAAATTGTTTTTTTCCAGTTCAACTAATTTTGTATTTAAATCTTCTTCAGATTTTTTTCTTTCTTCTATCTCTGTTTCAAATTGCTCCAAGACTGTTTTCGAATTCTCAATACTATCCTTTAGAGTAAAAAATTTTGGTAATTTTTTTAGCAAATATTCAGCATTCTTAAGTTCAGTATATTTCTTCCTAAGAAATTCATCCAAAACAGCTTGATTTTTATTCAATTTACGAGTTATATAATTCAATTCTTTGATTTGGGGTTGAACTTCTTTCTGGAATTTAGGGAGGGATTTTCTAGCAATTTCATTAATGTTTGTGAAAAGTTTCTTTATTGAATTTAACAAATCCGTTATGCTATCGTAGTTTATTTCTTCTTCTGGGATCTCAATCTCATCTATTTCCTTTCTAACTCTATCAGAGAAGAAGTTGAGAGACTTCCGAGATTTTTGATCAATTTTATCTTTTCCAACTTCAATAAAATGATCTAAGCATACTTTAATTCCGATTAAATTATCCCTGATCTCTAATAGTATCTTTTTCGAAGCTCTTTTTACTTTTGAGAAAATAGAATTGATTTTTTCAGTATAAAATTCCTCAAAATCCTCCAAATCTTTTTCAATCATTTTGAACTCTATTTAGATCTATTTAACTGATTTTATAACTTTTTTCCCATTCATATACTTTTGAACTACCTTCGGAATAGTAATTGAATGATCCTCATTTTGATAATTTTCTAAAATACAACAAATAGTACGAGCAGTTGCAATAGCTGTTGAATTTAGCGTGTGAAGAATCTCTTTAGCTTGTTTTGAACCAACCTTACCTATTCTAATTTTTAATTTTCTTGCTTGATAATCTAGACAGTTACTACATGATACCAGCTCTCGGAAAGTTTCTGAACCTGGAAACCAAGCTTCTAAATCATATTTCTTTGAAGCGTTATCATTTAACTCTCCCGAAGCTATATTTACTATTCGATAAGGGAGTTCTAATTCTTTAAAAATCTCTTCAGAATTCGATAATAACTCTTCATGATATTCCCAGGAATCATCAGGCTTACAGAATATAAATTGCTCAACCTTTTCAAATCTGTGAACTCTAAATATTCCTAATGTATCCTTACCATGCGAACCTGCTTCTCTTCTAAAACACGAAGAAATTCCGGCATATTTAAGTGGTAATGTGTCAGGATCGATAATTTCATTATAATGATAAGCGGCTAAAGTTTGTTCAGAAGTTGCAATCATATAAAGGTCCTCTCCTTCAATTTTATAGAGTGAATCCTCAAAATCAGCTAATTCTGCTGCTGCTTTCATAATTTCATGTTTTGTGAAAAAAGGGGTCCACATAGGGAGGTAGTTTTTACTTACAAGCTTATCCAAGGCATAGCTTAATAGAGCTAAATTTAATAAAACAAGATCTCCTTTTAAATAATAAAATCTCGATCCTACCACTTCTGATGCTTTTTTCGTGTCAGCCCCATCAATTAAAGAAATTAAATCAACATGAGAACGCGGTTTAAATTCAAATTTCTTTATTTTACCAACATTGCGTATTATTTCATTAAATTCTTCAGTCTCCCCTGTAGGGACGGAATCATGTAAAATATTACCTACCTTATATCGATGTTCTTCTCTTTGTTCAAGAAATTCTTCTTGCTGTTTTTCTAATTCCTCAATTAAAGTCTTTATTTCCTTTGAAGATTTAATTGCCTCCTCAGCTTTCTTGGTATCTCCTTGTTTTTTGAACTCAGCTATTTGAGCAGAAGTATCATTCCTTTTCTTCCTTAAATCTTGTATTTTCTGTAAAACTTCTCGCCACTTTTTATCATATTCTATAGTTTTTTCTGCATTAATAGGATCTTTAAATCGTTTCTTTTCTGAATCGATAATTTGCTCTAGATTATTCCGAAATAATTCAATATCAAGCACTCTAATAAACCCTTTTTAAGATGAAAATGAATATTGTTAATAAATTATGTTTATTCAAATTAATTTAATTTACGATAATACCATGAGATGCAAAAAAATATTATAGTTTAGTCATGCTGGATCCTATCCGCTAATGTAGATCTAGCTAACGCCGTTTTAATCTTTCCCTTATCATACCCCACAGTATCGATAATCTTCATTATTTTAATCCTTCTGGCCTTTCCTTTCAAACCTTCTTCTGCCATAAACTGTTTCGCAAATTCTTCTCTCTTTGATTCTTCTTGTTGTGCCATATAAGATAATAATGAACTTTTCATAAAAAATTTCACGAGAATCGAAATTATTTTTATTTCTTATGACAGATTACGATCTGCCAGTTTGAATCGGAATTAAATGGTTTTTCGTCAAAAGTTCCATATTTATAGTCAATTATAAACCCATTATAATATAGTAACGCATCTAATTCTTGTGGAAAAAACATTCTTAACCTTAGTTTCTTAACTATTTCCTTATTATTAATTCTGGAATAAGACGTCACATTATTAATTTGAGTAGCTTCATCATAATAATTACTTACGGTTACAACTACAGTTCCTTTACCATCTGGATCTGGATATTTATCTATATCATATTTTTTTGAAGGATCTCTCTTTAAAATTTCCAAATTGGGATTAAACAAGTTAAAAATAAATCTTCCATCCTGATTTAGATGGTCTTTGATACAAGTTAAACATTTTTCTATACTCTTATTCTCAAGCACCCAATTCATCGCAGCAGCGGGCATTATTATTACCGAAAATTTTCTACTTAGGCTAAAGTTTGTCATATCTGATTGTATCCATTCAATTTCTACATTATTTTCTTTTGAGTTTCTCGTAGCTTGTTCTAACATTTTTACAGAGAAATCCAATCCAACGACGGATATTCCTTTTCTTGCAATAGGAATGGTAATTCTTCCCGTTCCACAGGCTAACTCGAGAACAGGACCACCATATTTTTTCGCTTGCTTTATATAAAATGGGACTGATTCATACGCATTTCTGCTCTTTACCATAGAATCATAATGTTGTCCATTAATGTAGAAATTCTCTTCATCATCTTTTTTCATAATTAACTACTCATGAATTTCTACTATGTTTTTATAAAATGCTAAAATTCATTAATCTAAATTAAGAACAACTAACTATTAAAGATCTTCTTGAGAGAAAAATGTTCGAAACTAATTATTTATATTCTATTTGTTATCATTCTCAGTATTGTGAAGCCTAATCAGAAAAAATAAATTCATTAAAAAATTGCATTAACCAATAAGATTTAATGTTATATTTCAGATTAACAAAAAATCAACGGTGAAATTTTACAAAAAGGTGGAGTTATTGTCTGAAAATCAGACCATTGTTAAAATTGGAGTTTATGTATGTAGATGAGGAGTAAATATCGGGGCTACTGTTGATTGCGATGCTGTAAAAGATTATATTGAACACCTGCCAAACATTGTAATTGCTCGTGTAAACGATTTTACCTGTAGTGATCCTGGCCAAAATATAATAAGGAATGATATTCTCGACTTAGATTTAAATAGAGTTGTAGTTGCTGCGTGTACTCCTAAAATTCACGAACCGACTTACAGAGCTGTTTTAGTTGAAGCAGGATTAAGTCCATATTATTTTCAAATGGTGAATCTTCGCGAACACTGTTCATTTGTTCATTCTCGTGACAAAGCCGGAGCTACTGAGAAAGCTAAGAGATTGGTTATTGCGGGTATTAATCGTGCAAGAGAATTAGAGATAGTACCAAGAAAAGAAATTTCTGTAGAAAGAGCTGCTTTAGTTATTGGTGCAGGAATTGCTGGGATGAATGCTGCTTTAGATCTAGCAAATCAAGGAATACCGGTATATTTAGTTGAAAAGGAACCAACAATAGGAGGAAAAATGGCGCAATTAGATCGAATTTATCCTACTGATGATTGTGGTATCTGAGTACTCGCACCAATAATGGTTAACGCGTCAAAACATCCAAATATTAATCTATTTACTTATAGCGAAATTGTAGAATTTGGTGGGATTCCTGGGGATTATAAAGTTAAAATTAGAAAAAATCCCCGTTATATTGACGCAAAAAAATGTACTGGATGTGGATTATGTACCACAAAATGTCCCATTAAAGTACCAAGTGAGTTTGATAGAGGTATAGGTGAAAGAAATGCAATTTATATCCCATTCCCCCAAGCAGTGCCAAAACTGGCTGTGATGGATAGAAGTGTGTGTATAGATTGTAAAAACTGCGAACGAACATGTCCTGCTGAAGCTATAGTTTTTGAACAAAAAACGGAGTTTATCGATATTACCGTAGGAGCTATAATTATAGCTACAGGTTGGGATGAATATCCGATATGGGAGACTAACGAATATAATTATGGATATTATCCGGACGTAATTACTCAAATAGAATTAGAAAGAATGTTAAGTCCGATAGGACCAACTGGAGGACATGTTTATCGAGTTTCTAATGGGGAATCACCAAAAACTATTGTAATGATCCAGTGTGTTGGTTCAAGAGATGTAAATGCTAATCCTTATTGTTCCTTTGTTTGTTGTAGTGTTGCTCTAAAAAATGCACAACTACTAAAACAAGAGTATCCTGATATGGAGGTTATTATATTCTATATCGATATACGAACAACTGACAAAGGAAATGAAGAATACTATAGAAAAATAAGAGAATCTGGTGTACGGATGATTAGGGGAAAAGTAGGTGAAATTTTAGAAGATAACAAAACTAATAAGCTAAAAGTAAGAGCTTATTCTTCTTTAACCGGTGAAATTGTAAAAATTGAGGCAGATCTAGTTGTTTTATCAACTGGAATTAACCCATCAAAAGGAACACAAGAGATGATTGAAGTTATGGGCTTAAGTAAAGGTCCAAGTGGGTTCCTATCGGAAGTACATGGGTGTCTAAGTCCACAGGAAACTAAAGATATGGGTATTTACATAGCTGGCTGTGCTGCAGGTCCAAAAAACATTCCTTACTCAGTATCCTCTGCTTTAGCCGCTTCTAGTAAAGCATCGACGCTTTTATCACATGAAATAATTAACCAAGAATTAATTATTGCTGAAGTTAATGAAGACTTATGCATGGGATGCCATCGCTGTGAAAAATTATGCACTTATGAAGCGATAAAAATTGATGAGAATGAGATTGCCAAAGTAAATGATTTAAAATGTAAAGGTTGTGGTGTATGTATATCTTCTTGCCCAGCAAGAGCAATCGACTTAAAATATTATAGAGATAACCAATTCACTCAAGAACTTAAAGGTATTGTGAGTAGTGAAATGAAGACTATAGAAAAGATATCTGAGAGTATAGAAGAATAAAAAAATTAAGAAGTGTATATGATGTCTGATGCAACAAGAGAAGAATCCAGAAAAATTGTAGCCTTTGGCTGCGATAAATGAGGATATTCGGCAGCAGATTTGACAGGTGTCACAAGAAAATCATACTCTACAGATTTCCATCTTATTCGAGTAAGATGCACTGGCAGAGTGGGCATCCATTTAGTTATGGAAGCTCTCCTAAACGGTGCTGATGGTGTTGCGATAATATCATGAAAAACTGGTGAATGTGAATTTGGAAATGGGAACACAAATACTTACGAACATATACTAATGCTAAAAAAAATATTGAAACATGAAGGAATTTCTGAAAATAGAGTTCAACAATATTTTTGCTCCGCAGCAGA
>Ga0209976_10000985_pt1 | contig 17189 bp, 17 predicted proteins | sample SumtaG_FD_182806 | JGI IMG/M metagenome (GOLD analysis project Ga0209976, IMG submission 182806) | Deep subsurface microbial communities from Indian Ocean to uncover new lineages of life (NeLLi) - Sumatra_00157 metaG (SPAdes) (version 2) | ecosystem: Environmental > Aquatic > Marine > Oceanic >...
TTCTAGATATTTTGATGAATGTGCAAGGGTTCTCGAATAAATATAAAAAGCCATTGGCAGTCCGATTTTCTTCAGATGGAAAAGCGAAGATTGGTGAAAAAACAGATTTTCAGAATGAGTATTTGAAGGATGTTATAGTTCGGGCTTTATGAAAAAAGTAGCAATAGACATAGCACTTATTCCGCCTAAAGAGATCATTGATCTGTCTGTGGAAATGAGTAAAAGTATGCAGCCGAATAAAATCGAATTGCATCCGACACGGCAGATTCCTCATATAACTCTTGTGATGGGCGGAGTGCTGGAAGATGACTTGCCGAAATTTCAGAAAATTGTTGACCAAGTTGTCATGAAATTTCGGCCTCTAGACCTCCAGATTATGGGTATCAATTACACTGGAGCCAGCACAGAATTTTCTATTCAGAAATCAAACCAGATCAAGAAGCTTCATCAGCGATTACTTCAAGAACTGGATGGTTTCCTAAAATTTAATTGCGAGCTGGATAGTCTATATGATCATAAAAATACAAATGAAAAAACTCTTTTTTGGATAAATGGATTTGAAAAGTATAGGGCAAACGATGATTACCGCCCTCATATCACGCTTGGGCTTGGCGGGCTTGATGAATCGGCAGCTGAAAAAATTAAGCTCCCCATAAAATTCAAAGTAGAAAAAATTGCACTTTGCCATCTTGGTAATTTCTGCACTTGTAGGAAGATTTTGTTCGAGACTGACCTTCAATAACTCTTGTAGAAAATTCATCTAAATTTCACCCAGAATTCAGAATCTGTTAAGGACTTTCTCCTATAATCAAGGCATGAAGAGAAATCTTGTGCCACAAGGTGCGATTATAAATAAAATTATTTTATTTCGAGGACAAAAAGTGATACTGGATAGTGATATTGCACAGCTGTATGGGGTTGAGACAAAGGTGTTAAATCAAGCAGTGAATAGGAATAAAGATAGATTTCCTGAAGATTTTATGTTTCGGCTTACTAGGCAAGAGTTTTCGTACTTGAAGTCACAATTTGTGACTTCAAGTCTGGAAAGGCATGGTGGGCGTAGGAAGTTGCCAAATGCCTTCACAGAACAAGGCGTTGCTATGCTCTCCAGCGCACTTCGTAGTAAAAAGGCGGTCCAGGTAAATATTGCGATCATGCGTGCCTTTGTTCACATCAATAGAATTCTTTTCTCAAATGCAAAACTAGCAGAGAAAATTAGAAAAATTGAAATTCGAATGAAGAAGCTCGAATATGGAAATGATAAACAGCTTGGTGATATCTATAAGACGTTGAAGGAGCTTATTATCCAAGAGGAAGACGATGATGGAGAACCTTTAGGGTTTGATATGCCAGGTGTGAATTAGTATTATCTATAGCTAATTGATCTCCCGTCAAATAGTCTCTAGGTTGCCCTCCTTACTCGGTTGATAAAACACATTGTCGCCTTTTCTCCCAAGTAGTCTGTTTACGCTTGCTGCAACCCGCCCGCCTAAAGCACCCAAAATAGGCGCGAATGCTATGGGTAGGGGAAATGGAGTGGCAATACTTGCAAGGCCAAGAGCTGCAGACCCAACTGCAGCAACTGTAAACACATCTGATCCATAATAGGTTCCAAAAGCAGTGCTTAAAATATCGTTGGCCTTTGATCGCTCCTCTTCTCCTTGTATATGCTTCATTGCGTTTCTAGAAGCGTGCCATTCATAATTACTTCTTACAATTGGAAGACCATATGCAAAAGTGTGAAGAAGCGGAGACTCTTTCTCATCAAAAAACTGTGCATGTCCGATCTCATGTGCTGCAATAGCCACCTCTGGATTGTATGCAACAGCTGTTTCTGTGAAAGGGTTATAGTGATCAGCTCTTAGTAGTTTCGAATACCCCCAACCTGCAATAGTAGAAGGAATCCCTGGGTACAGTCTTGCGAAAATATTCATTTTTCTTTTTGGCGAGAGAAGCCTAGCCATCTGTTTGAAAAGTGAGTTCCCTCCAATCAATACTTCATAGTTACCTTTCCATTGATAGTCTTTATACATATCTTCCAATTTTGCAGCCATTTCTTTTGTTGGGCCTTTGTAAATTCCTTGTGGAGTGCCTATGAGTGCTTGCATTAGCCAGAACGTAGGATTCAATCTTGCTAAAGTTTCAAGTATGTCTGCTCTTTTGTGAGTGATTTTTAAGCTTCCTTCTGCTGATTCAGGTGTCATGAAAAATTGCTAATTATTTAGATCATGCTCTATTAGACCCAGAACAAAGCCCTGATGAGCAGACCAATTCAAAAAAGTTTCAATAAGTGCCATATCAATGTAGGGCGTGTCTTTACTTTCTGGGTGATTTAATAGAATTTGATTGATTCTTCCGCCAGTTGATTTTTCTAAAAGCATAGAGACAACAAAGTCGATGTCTTTTAAGTATTCTTTTGTTTGATTTTTGGTCTGAGATTTAGTCCATTCTTCACCAATCTTTCCAGTTTTTTCCCTATCCTTGAATTTTTCTTTTTCAGGATCTACATCTTTAACAAATAAATAAGCTACATACCCAGTCATTACAGAAAACGCTAGTTGTGCTTCAACCAGTTCTTGGATTTGGGAAAATAGTTCTGCATCCTGTATTTTCTTTTCTATCTCTTCCATGGAAATCTTGGTGATTGTATCAAATCCGCTAGTTATCTCAGAATGTAACTTTTCAACAAAATTAGATCTCTCTTCTGGTTTTGCATCAAAAAATACAACTAGCTTTGTCCATAATTCATTGTAGTCAATCAGTTTTGGCATTTTAAGTTTATTAAAAAAGGGTTAAATTAGCATAACATTATTATAAGTTCCAGGCAATTTCCTGTATAATAGCAATCGTTTCCAGGATTTTACTCGAGAACCATGAAAACAAAAAGGGGCTATAGCCTCAAGAATTATTTGCAAGACATTTATTCGTTTTTGAAGCCTTATAAAGGCAAATTTTTGCTGGCTTCTTTTTTGAGATTATTGGCGGATATTGTAAACCTTTATCCTATTTGGGCTTTGAGCAAAATTGTCGAACTACTTATAAGGGATAACCCTGGAGATTTTAGACAAGATTTGATTTTTTTAATAGCTGGATGGGTGGCAGCTGCTTTTAGCAGAGTGCTCTTCAAACAGAGTGCGAAATATCTTGGATTTTCCACAGGAGAGAGAATGTCTCTGGATTCGATCAATAAAACACTAAACCATATTTATTCGCTAGATTTAGCCTGGCAAGAAAAAGAAAACAGTGGGAATAAAATCAAGCGAATTAATAATGGTAGCCTTGGAATTGAACGCACTATACGGATCTATTTTGGCAATTTGATTGAGGGGCTTGTCAATACCATCGGGGTTGCGATAATTTTGATGACCCAAGGTTTGTTTGTCGGAGGATCTTTAGTGGTTTTCACCATTGTTTTTTACATAATTTCCTTCAAACTTACAAAAAGAGCTTCAGACCAAATTCGAGTTGTGAAAGAAGTTGAGGAAGATTTGGAAGGGCTTGCTTTTGAAAGCATTAATAATATTCAAACTGTAAAATCCTTGAATCTTAATTCGAAAATGAGTGATCAGGTGAGCGAAATTTTAGGGAGATTATTTGTTGAGATAAAACGAAGAATATTTTTGTTTTCAACAAGGAGTATGGTGATGAACTTTATGTATCATGGGTTTTCAATGATAATGCTTGGAATTATCGTTTATTCTGTCCTGGAGGGTCGATATGAGGTGGGGTTTGTTGTTTTGTATCTTGGATACCTGGATAAAGTGGGGGTTGCAATCTGGGAACTTTCAGATGTGACTCAAGAGCTGATAGTTTACAAGATCTGGATTTCTAGAATGATGACGATCTTGGCAGAGAAGCCTACGATTGAGGTTGATAGCAAGCAAAATGAGTATCCAAAGGATTGGCAGGAAATGACTTTCAAGAATGTGAGGTTTTCATATGGCGATCAGAAAAATATTGATGATCTGAATTTGACCATAAAGAGAGGTGAAAAGGTTGGAATAGTAGGTTTATCTGGAGCTGGAAAGTCGACTCTCTTCAAACTTTTGTTGGACTTGTATGAGGATTATGAGGGGCAGATTAAAATTGGAAAAGTTGATTTGAAGGATATAGGTAGAAGTGATTACATTGCAAATCTTTCAGTTGTTTTGCAAGACACTGAACTATTTAATACTAGTTTGGAAGATAATGTGACAATGGCAGGAGTCGATCATAAAAAGGTAGATGGGGAAGGTCTTGCGCAGATTTATAAAACAGCTCATTTGGTTGAATTGATTAATAAATTGCCAAACGGTGAGAATACTATTGTAGGTGAAAAAGGAGTGAAATTGTCAGGTGGTGAAAGGCAGCGTGTAGGGATTGCTAGAGCGCTTTATCGTAAGCCTGATATACTTTTGTTGGATGAAGCAACTTCTCATCTGGATGCTGATTCTGAGAGGAAAATTCAGTCTGCTCTTGGGGAGTTTTTTGAGCATGTGACTGCGATTGTGATTGCGCATAGACTTTCTACTTTGAAGGCTATGGATCGGATAATTGTTTTGCACGAAGGCAAATTGGTTGAAGAAGGGACGTTTGAAGAATTATTAGAGAAGAAGGGCCAGTTTACGAAACTATGGGAGATGCAGAGGATATGAATGGTGCCATTAATTCTTCGAGTTTCCTATGATCTACACTGCTTTCGGCCTCACATCCTGGATTGATACACGATATTGTTGTTCCAAGCATTTGGAGATCCTCTATTGCAGCAAGGTCTTCTGCTGTTGCACCGGATAACTTTGAATCTCTGGCTTCAAACCATAAACCTTCTCCAAATTTAGTTGTGTCTATCCATGGTAGTTTGCCTGCTTCTTTTGTAGTTTTCTCAATTAATCCTCTATCTTCGTTTACCGACACCCATGTAGATCCAATGCCTACTTCGTGTATTGCTTCGCAGTGTTCGCAGGCTCCATATGAAGTACCAGAAAAGGGTTCTTCTTCCCAGTTTGTGCGTCTATCCCAATATGCTTGACTTGCTGCAAAAGCAGCTACTAAAGGGTGCGGAGGTCCTTCTCCTGGCATATATAGATAGATAATAATGTAGCCATTATATCATTTTCTCTCGAAAATTTCCCCAGCCCTCATACAATCCCCTCCAATATACAAACAAGGATTCAGTGCTCCGCCGCCTTTGTCGGTCTCGCTTAGGCCAGTGAAAACTGAAAAATGCAAATGTACATTTCGCATATCTGGAAAGTAAGAACTGATGTCTCCCTGGTAGCCTATATGCTGGCCTTTGGTGACTCTCTGGCCGCGTCTGACTTCTACAAACAATGCGCCGGTTTCTCTGTTGCCCATATGCGCATAATGCGTATAGACATTTTCGTATGCTGGTAAATGGTATTTGTCTTTATCGATCTTGTCGCAGATAATAGTCACTGCTGCATTGTTTGCATCAATATTGCTGACGCGGCCTTCACAAGCCGAGTGAACAGGATTTCCCTTATGTCCGCTTATCACTCCCCCATTTTCAGAACTAGTCCATAGGTCAATTCCCAAATGCCTCATTCCATACATATTCCCTCCAAAGGTACCATTAAATGTTCCAACCACTCCATCAGATGGAACAGCAAAAGGAAATTCGCGTTTTTGAGCTTTTAATCCAGCAACCTCTCCCTCAAGCCTCCTCATCTGGCTCTCTAAGCTCTGCTCAGTGTGAAGACGAGATTGCAGATTATTATTCAGCTTTGAAATTTCTCCATCTTTAATGCCAATTGTTCTTTCAAGAAGAGCAGCATTCTGGGTCGCACCCAAGATTATTCCATCGATTTTTTCTCTGGAATTTTGACGAGAGAAATAGAGACCAACCTCAAATGAAGTGACGGACGCTAGTACAGCAAGTAGAATCAACCAGATTTTTAGAATTTTATTACTAATCATTTTTTTATCTCTAGATTGAATTATAGATGTAATTGTAGTTACTCTCAAATTTTTGATAAACTGTTTGCAATAAGTTCGCGTATAAATAAATTAGGAGACTGCCAAAATGAGTTTGCAAGGATTCAATTTACTTCGAAAACAAAAAACTCCCCCAACAGCATGGGAAAAAATCTACTCCTGGGTTTTGGGAACTGCTCGCGTGATAGTTATTATCGTGGAATTGGTCGTTGTGGGTTCGTTTGTAATTAGGGTTATTGTTGATACACAGGCAAAAAGATTGGATAAAGAGTTGGAATCACGGGATAAAACCATTTCTAGTTTTGCAAAGAGTGAGAATAGATTCAGAGAAATTCAGTTAAAATCTGACAACTACAAAGGTTTGTGGATCTCGTCTTCGACTTATTCCGATATGTTGAAAGAATTAGACAATCAACTTAGTGCAAATTTTTCAAATCTTACCATCAATGCATCTAGTGAGATTTTGACCGTTCGTGGGGCAGGCGATGTATCCAGGATTTCATCATTTGAGGACGCAATCAAGCAATCAACATATTTTTCAAATGTTGAGACTTTTGAAATTGATACTAGTACTGGTGGGGATAACAGGGGAAATATTGGGTTGCGTGCTGTGATCAATGACTCAGACCGTACAGGTCTTAGTGTAAACGAGTCAATTGAACCATCTGAGACAAATTCGATAAATTAGTAATAAATATAAATTATGGCATTAACTCTTAGGAATCCACAGCTACAGAAATTGACAGCAACGCCGCAGCGAAGAACCTATACAGTAATCTTTGCAACGCTTTTGTTAGTTTTGCTGCTAGTGTTTTTTGCCATACGTCCTGCTGTAACTTCGATATTTGATAGAACAAGTGCAAATAAAAATAAAAGAAAAATTCTAGGGGAGATGGATACAAAATACAACAATTTGCTCACACTAAATAGTCAAGAAGTAGATCAAGCCGAGAGCTTGGCTTTACTTTCTTCTTCCATCCCAGAGCAGCGAGATGAGGATTTTCTTGTTGCAAATATGCATAGCATGGTGGAAAAGAATAATCTTGAATTTGCCTCAATCAGTATCACAGACAAAGTGAAAAAGTCTGTTTTAACTAGTTCTGATTTGGGGATCAAGACAGAAGTTGCAGGATTTTCACTTGAGGTCAGAGGGTCAAGGATGGATATCATCCGATTAGTAGAAGATATGGAAAATTTCCCAAAAATTATTAATATATATTCAATTAGTTTTGCTCCTGCTGGTGAGACATATGGCTCTAATACTATAAGTGCCAATGTGCAAGCAGAAATTTATTATTTTAATAAAGATGCCAAAATCGTGGATTAGACTGCTAGTAGTAGGGTTAATTTCTCTTGTTGTTTTGACAGGATATGAGGTTTTTATGTCTCTTACTGGTCGAACTCAAGACAAAGAATATTCTGTGACTGAGATTGAAGGAAGCTTTGATCAGGAAGTTCTGACTTTTCTTGAGGGAAAAAGAGGAGAAGTTATTGTACATGAAGAAGACTTGTGAAAAAGGTTGACAGGTATAGTATAATTATAGCAGTAGAGTGATAAAGAAGTAGTGTTTTTGTTGAAGCTAAAGTATAAAAACGACAAAGATATATTGACATTACAAAAAATTTATGATAAAGATACTTCACTACTTCTTGTAAAGGAAATTGCGCAACATATTTTATTTACAATAAATCACAATACAAAACGCACTTGGGTTTACAAAGTGCGTATTTTTGCGTTCCTTAAAGAAAAGTACCTAAATAATAAATATTAAGCGTCTTTAAAGTGGCTAAATATATAAAACGACTTCATCTTAATAAGAACGAACTCGATTCTCTGGACGTTGATCTTATAGAAGCACAAGTCAAATCATTTGATATTTTTGAGGACGGAGGGATAAGAGATCTCTTTGATGAGATCAATCCAGTTCAAGATTACACAGGCGAATCATGGGAGCTCGAATTTGGAAACATTGAATGGGGCAAAAGTAATATTACTTTCAGAGAAGCACAAAAAAAAGGTCTTTCATATGATAGACCTCTATACATTCATGTCAGTTTGAAGAACAAGAAAACAGGCGAGATCAAGAAACAGAAATTGTTTGTCGCAGATGTTCCTGTTATGGGAGAGAGAGGAACGTTTGTAGTTAATGGCAATGAAAGAGTTGTTGTGATGCAGATTGTTCGTTCAGAAGGTGTATTATTTACTGAATCTAAAGCAAGTAAGACTTCTGCAAAACCCCTTTACGCAGTTAAATTGATGCCTTTTAGAGGTAGGTGGTTTGATTTTGAGGTAAACAAACATGGAGTCATGTCTGTAAAATTATTTGATAAAAGGCCAAAGGTTCTTTTAACTGAAATTCTTCGAGCAGTTGGATATTCATCTGACGAGCAGATTAAGAAACTTTTAGCACCTCATGTTAAAGGAGAAGTCGACTATTTAGATGCAACACTTCGAAAAGACACTACAAGGAGCACGGAAGAGGCTCTTTTAAGTATTTATAGGAAGTTGAGGCCAGAAGATTCCATTAACTTGGAAAGTGCACAAGAGTTTGTTGATGGGATATTTTTTGATAAGAGGCGATTTTATCTAGGGCGAATCGGAAGGTATAAGCTCAATAAAAAATTGGGAATTGACACACCTATCACCCCTGAAAATTACGGATTGCAAAAGCGCGATCTTGTTGAAGTGATCAAGGCAGTTATCAAATTAAATTCTGGAGATATGCCGCCTGATGATGTTGACCATTTAGCAAATCGAAGAATTCGAGGAGTTGGAGAATTGATTGCTGAAAGAATGAGAGTTGGAGTTCTTCGGGTTGAGAAAAATATCAAGGATCGAATGGGCTCGTACAGCGCAGACGAACTGGTCACACCTTCGGTTCTAGTCAATACCAGGCCGATAATTGCGTCAATAGATCAATTCTTTGGATCTAGCGCAGTTTCAAGATATATGGACCAGGAGAATATTCTATCTGAACTTGAAACAAAGCGAAGAATTACCGCTGGAGGTCCTGGAGGACTCACCAAAGAAAGAGCTACTTTCTCAGTTCGAGATGTACATAGTTCTCATTATTCAAAGCTTTGTATGGTGACTACACCAGAAGGTCCTTCAATTGGTGTGGTTTCTCATATGTCAGTTTACGCTAGAATTAATGATTATGGATTTTTGGAAGCTCCCTACTATAAGGTCTATACAAAGGTTAAGGTAAATGCAAAGAACAAAAAACTTCTGAAGGGCAAAATTGTTGCTAGTATTGTCAAAAACGAAAGAGGAACAGTCTTGGCCAAAAGAGGAGATGTATTGACCGAGAGTAAAATTGCGAAACTTGCCAAAGACGCTGTTGAAGTTAATATCAAGCCATATATCAGCACCAAAGTCGAATATCTCGATGCTGATGATGAATTGAAATATCATATTGCACCTGCAAGAGTGACAAGAGATGAGAACCGAAATATAGGGGACAGAACAGTATTTGTGCGCTACAAAGGAAGTTATGCAAGAGTGCCAGTAGGCCAAATAGATTATATTGATATCAATCCTGGGCAAATCGGAGGCGTAGGATTCTCACTAGTTCCGTTTGCTTTTAATGATGATCCGACTAGGTCTTTGATGGCTTCAAACATGCAGAGGCAAGCAGTTCCACTGGTAAAACCAGAATCCGCGATTGTAGGCACTGGTTATGAGCGAATAATCGCCGATGCCTCGGGACGGCTTATAAAAGCAAAAGAAAAAGGCGTTGTAGTTGATGCTGACGCTGATAGCATTACAATTGAGTATCAAGGCAGTAAAAAAGAAAAAGTAACTTTTGAAGTTGATAAATTCGTTCGAACAAATCAAAATACCTCTTTTAACCAAAAAATTATTGCCACAAAAGGTGAAAAATTTGCAAAGGGAGACATTCTCGTTGATGGCCCTGCAATGGACAAAGGAGAGGTAGCGCTTGGGAGAAATATTCTGGCGGCCTTTATGAGCTATGAAGGATACAATTATGACGATGGTATTGTTATTTCGCAAAGATTAATACGTGATGATGTATTTACATCCATTCATATCAAAGAATACATACAAGATATTCGAGAAACAAAATTAGGTGATGAGCAAGTCACAATAGATATTCCAAATGTTGGTGATTATGCGCTTCGAAATCTTGACGATTCTGGGATTGTAAGAGTGGGTGCAAGTGTGTCAGCTCAAGATATTTTGGTTGGAATTATTGCGCCAAAAGGTGAGACTGAACTCACGGCAGAAGAAAAACTTTTAAGAGCAATTTTTGGAGAATATGCTAGAGACGTACGAGATAATTCGTTGAGAGTCCCTCATGGAGACAAAGGAGTGGTGATTGGAGTACAAGTGCTTGAGAAAATAAAAGGGGACAAACTCAATCCTGGTGTTTTAAAGCAAGTTAAAGTTTGGGTTGCAAGAACAAGTAAGATCGAAGTTGGTGATAAATTGACTGGCTTACATGGAGACAAGGGAGTAATTGCGAAAATTCTGCCAGTTGAGGATATGCCTTACCTGGAGGATGGTACTCCAATTGACATTATTTTGAGCCCTATGTTTGTAAAACGTATGAACGTTGGGCAGATCAGGGAGATGGAAGTTGGGGCTAAGGCTGCAAAGATTGGCGAGAAGGTTGTAGTTCCGCCATTTGCAGAACTAGATCTTGATCAGCTTGACAAAAGATTAAAGAAAGAAAAAACTGAATTTAGTGCGAAAGTAACGTTGTATGATGGGCGAACTGGGGAAAAATTCCACAACCAGGTTGTTGTAGGACCAAGATATATTCTTAAATTGAATCATCTTTCTTCAGATAAGATTCATGCAAGATCAACTGGGGCCTATACTATGGTTACCCAGCAGCCACTAGGTGGTAAGGCGCAGTTTGGAGGCCAAAGATTTGGAGAGATGGAAGTTTGGGCACTTGAAGCACACGCTGTACCAAATGTATTGCATGAGATGCTGACAATCAAATCCGATGATGTTTTGGGGCGTGCAGCTGCGTACAAATCTATTATTCAAGGCGAGAAGATTGATCCTCCAACAGTACCGGAATCATTTAAGGTGCTTGTTGCAGAGCTTCGAGCACTGTGCTTAAATCTGGATATGATTGAGCCTGAGGAGGATGATAAAGATGAGGCCGCCTTAGTAGAAGGAGTGCCAGACGCGGATCTAGCTGATGAAACTGAATCAATTGAGACAGATGATGATATAGCAACAGCTAAAGAAGCCGAGAAAATTGAAACTCAAGATGCTAAATTTGAAGTAAAGGCAGTAGGAGATAAGGACACAACCGGAACAACCAAATAATCTAGTATTCTTATATTAATATTAAAAATTTAAAAACCTAAAATGATTAAGGATTTTAAAGCTCTAAAAGTAAGTATTGCTTCACCACAGCAGATTTTGAGCTGGTCAAGCGGTGAGGTTAAAAAAGCAGAAACTATAAACTACAGAACACATAGCGCTGAAGTAGATGGCCTGATGTGCGAGAAGACTTTTGGGCCGACAAAGAATTTCGAGTGCTACTGCGGAAAGTACAAAAAAATCAGATATAAGGGAATTGTTTGTGATAAATGTGGAGTTGAGGTGACTCATAAACGTGTTCGAAGAGAGAGAATGGGGCATATCAAGATAGCTTCACCAGTAACTCATGTCTGGTTTGCTCATGGCGTTCCAAATAAATTGTCTCTTATACTTGGTGTTCCTCAAAAGAAGCTTGAGACAGTGATATATTTTGCAAGATATATTGTTACTGAATTTGATGAAAAAGGAAAAAAGGAGACAATCGCGAAGATAAAGAAAGAGCTGGATGGGCAGATGAAAGACTTGGAAAAGAGTTTGAAAGATCAAGTAAAGGAATTGGGAACAGAATATAAAGCGAAAACAAAAGAGCTAAGGAGCAAAGAGAAAAGCAAAGCCAAACTTGGAGCTAGAATTGATCAGCTTGCAAACAAAGAGAAGAAAGAAGTTGCAAAAATAAAATCAATTTTTGCTCAGAAGGAGACGAATCTCAAGGAAAAAATCAATGAAAAACTTAGTCTTGTGAAAAGTGTAACTACAGGGGTTACTTTGTCTGAAGAAGAGGGAGCTTCCCTTAGAGAGTATGAGACCGACTTTTTTGTAGCAGGAATGGGAGCTGAAGCAATAGAACAGCTTCTATCAGAAGTTGATCTGAAAAAGATGGTAAAGAAATTGAAAGAGGAACAAGTAAAGACCAAGTCTCAGGCCAAAAAAGCAAAATACGTACAAAGACTTCGAATTCTTGAAGGCATGCTTAGGAATAATATTGATCCAACATGGCTAGTGATGAAAGCACTTCCTGTTATCCCTCCGGAATTGAGGCCAATTATCCAGCTACCTGGGGGTAGATTTGCAACATCAGATCTGAATGACCTATATAGACGTGTCATCAATAGAAATAACAGACTTAAAAGACTGATGGATCTTGGGGCTCCGGAAATTATTCTTCGTAATGAAAAAAGAATGTTGCAGGAGTCAGTTGACGCGTTGATTGACAATAGTCACAGACCAGGGAATCCTGTACAGAATTCCAAGCAGCAACCATACAAATCTCTTTCAGACATGTTGCGCGGTAAACAAGGTAGATTTAGACAGAATCTTCTAGGGAAAAGAGTTGATTATTCCGGTCGTTCAGTAATTGTGGCCGGACCTGAACTTAGTATTTATCAGTGTGGTTTACCAAAGATTATTGCACTTGAACTATTTAAACCGTTTGTAATCAGAGAAATTATTGCAGAAGGCTTGGCACCAAACATTAAAAGTGCAAAACACTATTTTGAATCAAAATCAGATAAAGTCTGGGATATTCTAGAAAGAGTTATTCAAAACAGGCCGGTTCTACTGAATAGGGCACCAACTCTTCACAAACAAGGTATACAAGCATTTTTCCCGATTCTAATAGAGGGGAATGCAATCACAATTCATCCGATGGTTTGCAAGGGGTTCAATGCTGATTTTGACGGAGATCAAATGGCAGTGCATTTACCATTATCAGAAAAGGCTGTTGAAGAGGTTATGGAAAGGATGTTTGCCGATTCTAATCTACTTTTGATGGCAGATGGGTCTCCAGTGATTGGTGTACAGAAAGACATGGCTCTTGGAATTTATTATCTAACTGGCGAAGAGTCTGTAGGCAAGGCGAAGTCTTTGCAGATCTTCTCTTCAAAGGATAAAGTTGTTGGAGCTTATGAAAGAGGAGAATTGGACTTGCGAGAAAGAGTAAGGGTTTTGATGCAAGATAGCTTTGTTGAGACAACAGCTGGTCGAATTAAATTCAATGAAGTCTTGCCAGAGGGGTATGAATTCCTAAATAAACAACTGGGCAAGAAGGACGTTGGAAAGCTAGCTGCCGATATTTTGAAAAGATACAATAGTGAATTGACAATCAAATTCCTTGATGAGGTTGAAACTATTGGATTTAAATATGCTACAAAATCAGGCTACTCAACATCTATTGAGGACTTTAAGGTAAGTTCAAAAACCAGCAAGCTCGTGAGTGGAGTAGAGGAAAAAGAGAACCAACTTACTGAAGACTATTATAATGGTCTTTTAACGCTATCTGAAAAGAAGAGACTTACTGAGGAGGCTTGGATGGAAGTGATTGATGAAGTAGCAGAGGTAACCTGGGCTGAGTACCAGGATCCTGATAATCCACTAAATGCTTTTGAAAATTCTGGTGCTCTACCAATATCAAATCCTATTAGACAGATTGCTGGTGTAAAGGGATTAATTCTTGATCCTCTTGGCAATATCGTTGAATTGCCTTTAAGGTCAAATTATAAAGAAGGCTTGCCAACATTAGAATACTTTGTTGCAGCAAGAGGAACTAGAAAAGGTCTAGCAGACACCGCTCTAAAAACTGCAGAGTCAGGATATCTGACTAGAAAATTAGTTGATGTAGCGCAGGATGTGATTACTCGAGAGGAAGATTGTGGGACAAACGAAGGGGTGGAAATCGATAGAAACGATAAAAGAATGGTTGATTTTTCATGTCGTCTTGTTGGACGGTTTGTGACTGCGAATATTGCTGATCCAAAAACTGGAGAAGTAATAGTGAAGAAGGGGGAGGAGATTGTAGAAGAGGTGTCTCAAGAATTGGAAAAAATAGATCTTGACAGAATCAAAGTGCGATCAGCTTTGACATGTGAGGCAGATGAGGGTATTTGTCAGAAATGTTATGGTTTGAATCTTGGAACTCAAAGACTTGTTGATAAAGGAGTTGCAGTTGGAGTCATTGCTGCTCAGGCTATGGGAGAGGCAGCTACTCAGCTTACTTTAAATACAAAGCATTTAGCTGGAAGAGCTGGAACTGACATTACACAAGGTTTGCCTCGTGTTGCAGAGCTGTTCGAAGCCAGAACTCCAAAAGGGAAAGCGATTCTTTCTGAGATTGGTGGGAAGGTGAAAATCGTGGAAAACAAAGAAGGCGAAGTCGGTACTGTAATTGTGACAGATCACAAAAAGATGAAAAAAGAATATGACATCAAAAAGCAAGATGAGCTTACTTTCAAAAGATCAAAGCAGGTCAAGAAAGGTGATTTGATAGCTACGAGGAAAAATGGATCAAAACTTGAAGCAGAATATGATGGTCAAGTATCGCTTCAAGATGACAAAGTGATTCTTGAAGTCGATAAATTGATAGAGGAGGAATACGATATTCCAGCAGAAGCAAGATTGAATGTGAAGAACAAACAGGAGATCAAGAAGGGAACGCCAATTACTGTTGGATCACTTTCTCCAAAAGAATTGATGGAATTTACAACAGTTGAGGACACGCAGAAATATATCATTGAGAATATTCAGGAAACATACGGAATCCAGGGTATTGCTCTTGATGATAAGCATGTGGAAGTAGTGGTGAGACAGATGTTTAAATATGTAAGAGTAGTAAGTCCGGGTGATAGTAAGTATTTGCCAGGCGATTTTGTCAATCATATTAAAATAGCTGAGCAAAATCGCAAACTAAAGAAAAGGGACAAAGACCTTGTTAAGTCCAACAGAGTCCTTCTTGGAATCACTGCAGCATCGTTGAACACTGAAAGTTTTCTTTCAGCTGCTTCATTCCAGGAGCAAGTTAGGGTTTTAACTGACGCTGCACTCGTTGGAAAGGTTGATAAGTTGAGGGGTTTGAAGGAAAATGTTATAATCGGCCGCCCAGTTCCACTTGGCAAGGAATTAAGATAGTAATTAGAAATTATATGGCACGAGCATCACAATTAGTCCGAAAGGGCAGAAAAAAGAAAAGAGGAAAAGTTAAATTCAAAGGTCTTGAATTTAATGAGACTATGAAGTACAAGGCTTTGCATTTTAACTATAATAGCATCAAGAATAAGTACTACATGAGGGTCAATCCAGTAAAAAGAGGAGTTTGCCTTTCAGTATTTACCAAAACTCCAAAAAAACCAAATTCAGCTCTTAGAAAAGTAGCAAAAGTTAGGTTGTCAAACAAACAAGTAGTAACAGCATATATTCCAGGAGAGGGGCACAATCTACAAGAGCACGCAGTTGTTCTTGTCAGGTCTGGAAGAAAGCCGGATTTACCAGGAGTGAATTATCAGATTGTAAGAGGTGTGTATGATACCGCAGCAGTTGATGGCAGGATGCAATCAAGAAGCCGGTATGGAGCTAAAAAACCAAAAAGATAAATGGGAGCTGCTTGATGATTAAAGCAGAGTATTTTCTACAAAAGAAGAGAAGATCCTAATTAACAGAAACTTCCGTTAATTAGGGAGTTTTTTTTGTAGCTAAAAAAGCTAAACAGCTATTAAATTAATTTGTTAACTAGAATCATGAGAGGTAAGAAAGCAAAAAAACGCAAATTAAAACCTGATCTAAAATACAAGAGTGCAGTAGTGACAAAATTCATCAATTACATCATGCAGGATGGCAAAAAAAATGTTGCAAGAGAGGTGATGTATGAGGCCCTAGAAAAGATGGGAAAAGATGCAAAGATGAAGCCTATAGATGCCCTTGATAAATCTTTGCAAAATATTATGCCAAAAGTTGAAGTTCGATCAAGAAGAGTCGGTGGATCAAATTATCAAGTTCCTTCCCCTGTTCGAGATGATAGGCAATTGACTTTAGCGTTAAGATGGATTATCAAAGCTGCAAAAGACAATAGAGGCAACTCATCTTTTGCTGATAGTATTGCAAGGGAACTAGTCGCAGCAATCAAAAGGGAAGGAAATGCATATAAAAAGAGAGAAGATGTAGAGAAAATGGCAGAGGCAAATCGAGCGTTCGCACATTTTCAATGGTAGAATTTAATTAAATAAGTAAATATTTAATAATGGTAAAAAGAACATTTCAACCAAAGAAAAAAAGAAGAATAAGACGAATGGGTTTCAGGGCAAGACAAGCTTCACATACTGGGCAAAATATCTTAAAAAGAAGACGAGCAAAGGGCAGGAAGAAGTTGAGTACATCAGATGAGATTAGGCGAGACAAAAAAAAGAGAATAAGTAGAAGTCGCTAAATTTAATGCTGCCAGAAAAACACAGGCTTAAAACCAAAAAGGATTTTGATTATGTCTATGAAAAAGGCAAAAAGTATCGGACTGAGTTTTTTTTGGCTATAGTTACCCCAAAAGACCCGCAAGAGCTTCCAGAAGTTTTTGAGCTTCCTCGATTTGGCTTTGTAGCAAGTCAAAAAGTCGGAAAGGCAGTCAAGAGAAATAGAGCCAAAAGGAGACTTCGAGAGATAATCAGGCAGCAATTCCCAAGATTGAAAAAGGATTTTGAAGCAGTTTATATTTGTTTTAATACTCTGCCAGATTCCAAACCAGACGAGCTTGAAGATGCTGTGGTAAAATCTTTACGCAAATTTGATTTATTTCAAGACTCCGATGTATCGGGGAAATAAAAGACTGAATTAATGCGAATCTTAAGATTATTAGTCATTTTTTGTTTTGTTCTTCTGGGGCTTGCAGTAGCCTTACTTGGGTTTTTCCAGGGATTTTCATATGATTTCACACGTTTTTTTGATTCTTCTGAAAACACAAGCGAGGAAAAAGTAGCAGGTATCAAGGTCAATAGTCTCATAGATTCTGAGATTTTCTCAGAGATAATCTTGTATCTAAATGGAGTCAATGATCCACAGGTGATAAGACACAAACTCTCGACTTCACGCGAACGTGTTCTAGCGCAACTTTCCGGATCTGATCTTGAATATTTTTTTCCTGGAAAAATTGTGATTTATGATGATGATCTTTATTGGATTAAGAGATTTGGTGATA
>Ga0209976_10000986_pt1 | contig 17184 bp, 14 predicted proteins | sample SumtaG_FD_182806 | JGI IMG/M metagenome (GOLD analysis project Ga0209976, IMG submission 182806) | Deep subsurface microbial communities from Indian Ocean to uncover new lineages of life (NeLLi) - Sumatra_00157 metaG (SPAdes) (version 2) | ecosystem: Environmental > Aquatic > Marine > Oceanic >...
GCTTTACTGGAACGTCACAGGCAACGGTTGGGAAATGCCCATTCTCAAGGCCACGGCTTCCGTAACTCTGCCTTCCACAGTTCCGTCAAGTACTCTGAAGATGGCAGGGTACCTCGGTCTTCGGGGAAGCACGGAGCAGAATGTCACCTGGAACGTCAACGACGCGGGTCAGGTTGTCTACACCAGCGGCCGTCTCCTGAATTCCCGGGAGGGTCTCACCATCGTCCTGGGATGGCCCAAAGGACACGTTGCCCAACCTGCGCGTGGTTACAGAATATCTGTTTTTTTCTCAGACAACTGGCCTCTTGTGTTCGGACTCATCGGGCTGGTGATGGCTCTTATCTATTACTTGTGGGCCTGGAGCAAAGTCGGGAGAGACCCGGATAAGGGAACCGTAATCCCCAGGTTCGAACCACCTGACAAACTGTCCCCCGCCGCCATGCGCTATATCATGGAAATGGGTTTTGACAACAAGGCCTTCGCGTCGGCCGTGATCAGCCTAGCTGTCAAAGGGTACCTCACTATCAGCGAGGAGGACAAAGTCTTCGGTCTTTCCACTACCTATACGTTAAGGAGAGCCGGGGAGGGACCAAGGACGGCTCTGACCAGAGGCGAACAAAAACTGGTGAAAAAACTATTCCCCGGAAATGCGAAAACGCTCAAGCTGGAGAGCAAAAACCACAAGAAGGTGTCAGGAGCTATAGACGCACTCAAGAACATGCTGAAGGAAGAGTATCACCGGTCTACTTTCGTCAACAACAGCGGGTACATGGCGCCCGGCGTACTCCTTTCCATCGCCTCTGTGCTTGCCACCGGCCTGGCAGCGGGTCCACTCGTCGCCCCGCTCTTTTTCAGCATCCTGTGGCTCTTCCCTTGGACCGCTGCGACGCTCTTTCTCTGGGTGTCGAGAAAATATTTCATGGCGTTTGTTTTCTCCTTTTTCCTTGTTGTTGCGACGGTAGTCTTTATAAAAATCACCTCCATATTTTTTGTTGTGGTCCTTATTCTTATCGTAGGGGGTAACCTGCTATTTTACATCCTGCTCAAGGCACCGACAAAGCTGGGACGCAGGATCATGGACAGGATCGAGGGGTTTAAAATGTACCTCTCCACCGCAGAGGAACACCGTCTGGAAATGCTCCACCCCCCGGATAAAACACCCGAGCTGTTCGAGAGGTATCTACCCTATGCGCTGGCCCTGGAGGTGGACCAGGAGTGGTCCGAGAAGTTCGCCAGTGTGCTGTACCGGGCCGCTGCAAACGAGGGGTATTCTCCGCACTGGTACCACGGCCACCACTGGGACAGCATGCACACAGGCCGTTTCGCTTCCGATCTGGGTTCCTCCCTTTCATCGGCGATCTCGTCTGCTTCCACTGCCCCGGGGTCTTCCTCCGGTTTTGGCGGCGGGGGTAGTTCAGGTGGTGGCGGCGGTGGGGGGGGAGGAGGAGGTTGGTAAAACGCGCACTCGCTTTTTACCAACAGTCCAATGTCCATCCGCCTTCGCCAAGGCTAGGGCGGACAAGATGTCCAAAGTCCAAAGGGAAGAACGAAAAAACAGTTTCAACCAATTTCAAATATTTATGAAAATTACAGCGACCATGCTCATGCTGCTCCTGTTACCGGTTCTGACCATGGCGAACGAGATTTTTACTCCCGATCATACTCAGGAAAGTGGTTCCCACCTTCCTGAGTGTCCCGACAGCCCTAACTGCGTGTCGAGCAAGGCTCAAGATCCTGCAAAGCGGGTCGAGTCGTTCCCTTTGAGAGGTACCCCGTCCGAATCGTTGAGGCGGCTTGAAGAGATCATCCATGCCATGCCGCGAGCAACAATCGCTGCCAGTTCACCAGGCAGGATCCAGGCGGAGTTTCGCTCAATCCTCGGCTTTGTGGACGACATCCTGTTTCAGGTGGCCCCTGACGGGAAGGTGATCCATGTACGGTCCGCGGCGCGCACGGGGCACTGGGACCTGGGTGTGAACCGAAAGCGGGTGGAAAGGATAAGGAAGCAATACGTGGGTTCTGGAAAGGAACAGTTCTGAGGGCGAAGGGAGGGTGGGCAGTGCGGAGTGCGTCTGGTTTGGCTCGTCAGGTGCGGAGTGCGGAAAAATAGTTTGACGGGGCGACATAACGATTGAGGGACTTGGTGAAAGGGCCGATTTCTATAAAAGCAGCAAAAGCATTGATATTGTATTTTGGATCTTAACTAATTTGAGATCTGAGATTGGATTCTTGAATCTTTAGCCTTTGGACCAAAAAGAAGCCCGGCTTGCGCCGGGCTCTTACGATTTGTCGTTACTTCCCCCTATCCCGCTTTCTCAACGTTCTCGGCCTGGGGGCCCTTTGGCCCATCTACAATGTCGAAGGTAACCCTCTCCCCCTCCTGAAGAGTCTTAAAACCCTCATCCTTTATGGCCGAGAAGTGAACAAAGACATCAGGGCCATCGTCCTGCTGTATGAAACCAAAACCTTTTGCCTCGTTAAACCACTTTACTGAACCTTCCGCCATTTCCATACTCCTTTAATTCGCTGTGGTGTTGTTGATAGGGTCGCAAAAAGTCCATTCGCGGCTTTTTGCTCAAAGGAAGCGGAAAATGTCATTTTCGCTTTCCTTACAAATCAATGACTCACACCACCAGACATTGAATTGGGCGCCCCACTCAGGGCGCAATAATGACTTTTTCCAAAGTCATCACTGTTCCGATGGACCCCTTCCACCGGCTAAAGAACAAAAAAGCACAGTCGTCACGACTGTGCTTACCGCTCCCATCAACTAAGTGTGAATTCCCCACATAACAAGTCCTTGTATTCCCTTCAAATTGATTAGCATAGTTGCCGAGGGAACTCAAGAGGCAAGCTTTCTCCCTACCACCCCTGCTTATCGATATCCAATACCTTCAATGTCGGCGCACATTGGTGTTAAAAAATTTGACACAAAGGTGTTTATAGTGCTACGAATTTAATATTTTGTAGCACTAGGCTTGTCGGGAGACCTGTATGCACATGGCGGACGCCCTGATATCCCCCGCTGTAGGTGGTACTGCATGGGCCGCCACAGCAGGACTCATTGGATATTCATCCCGCAAACTCAGGGACGGGATGGATTATCGCAGAATACCTCTTATGGCTGTTCTGGGAGCTTTTATCTTCGCTGCCCAGATGATCAATTTCACCATTCCGGCGACAGGATCCAGCGGTCACCTTGGAGGAGGGTTGATCCTTGCCATTCTCCTGGGTCCCTACGCCGGTTTTCTAACACTCGCCTCAGTCCTTATTATTCAGGCTCTTTTTTTCGCTGATGGAGGTCTGCTTGCTCTTGGGAGCAATATCTTCAACCTCGGTTTTTTCACATGCTTCGTAGTCTATCCTATTTTATATCGAAAGATAGCCGGCAATCATCACAGAAAATGGTTGATCGTGACCGGCGCCATGATCGGTGCGGTCGCAGGGCTTCAGTTCGGGTCCCTGGCTGTGGTTACCCAGACCTTCCTTTCCGGTATCTCAGAACTTCCCTTCCGCACCTTTGTCCTCGTTATGCAGCCGATCCATCTGGCAATCGGCCTTGTGGAAGGACTTGCAACGGTCGCTGTGATTCTTTTCGTACTGAAAGCACGACCGGAAATTCTGAAGGGTCCTATCCCTGTAGCCCCACGGGTAAAGCCACTTTCCTTAAAGAACCTGACCATCGGTTTTCTTTTCGCTACCCTTGTTATTGCCACCGGTTTGAGCTGGTTTTCCTCAAAACATCCCGATGGACTTGAGTGGTCGGTGCTTCGCGTGATCGGGACCGGAGAGATCCTAGAGTCCCAAGGGAAAATACATCGTTCCCTCGCAGATCTTCAGGAAAAGACCGCCATTTTACCAGGCTACCGCCTCGATAGAGAGACTAAGCTGGACGAAACCGACATCAGCGGAGAATCGACCGCTGGGCCATCTGCCGACATGGGCACTTCTCTTCCTGGACTTGTGGGTGGAGTGCTTACACTGCTTCTCGCCGGTGTAGCCTGGCTGTTCCTCAAACAGTATCATAGCCGGACCTTGACGAAGGACAAAATCCACACTGCTTCCGTTGGAAGTGACCGCCGGTGAATAACCTCAGAGCGAAGGTGACACCTGGGAGCCTGTCAGAGTAGCCATGGGTAAACTCGAGCATCAATTTTACGAGATCGGACATATGGACACCCTTGCCGGCCAGGATACCGCTGTCCACCGTCTGGACCCCCGAGCTAAACTCATCACCACGGTGGTTTTTATCGTCACTATCGTATCCTTCGGTAAATACCAGATATCCGCACTCATCCCTTTTGTTCTCTATCCGTTATTTCTCCTCGCTGCCGGTAACCTTCCTCTGCCATTCATCTTGAAAAAGATCCTCCTGGTTTCCCCCTTTGCCGTTCTGGTGGGAATTTTTAACCCCATGCTGGACCAGGACGCTATCATGATGATCGGCAGCCTGCCTGTCACCGGCGGCTGGGTATCCTTCGCTTCCATTCTCGTCCGTTTCACGCTGACTGTCGGGGCCGCCTTGACCCTCGTAGCGGTAACCGGATTTAACGCTGTGTGCATGGCTCTGGAAAAACTGGGAGCACCCCGTATTTTCGCCTTACAGCTTCTTTTTCTCTACCGCTACCTTTTTGTGCTTGTAGATGAGGCAGCGCGCATGGTCCGGGCACGTTCTCTCAGGGTGTTCAACGGAAAAGGAATGAATATTACCGCTTATGGTTCCCTGCTGGGGCACTTGCTTCTTCGCACCTTAAACCGCGCCCAGAGAATTCACTCCGCGATGTGGTGCCGGGGTTTTGACGGTAACATCCGGGTCATGAGGCCCCTGTCCTTCGGGCGAACCGAATATATTTTCATGGCAGGATGGATCTCACTTTTTATCGTCTGGCGCCTTATTAATCTCCCCTTTTGGCTGGGGACAACTGTTTTGGGGTTCATAGGATGAGCCATCACATTGTCGAAGCACAGGATCTTCACTTTACATATCCGGACGGTACAAAGGTGCTGCGCGGAATCTCCTTCCTCATCACTCATGGAGAATCGGTGGCCATTGTAGGGGCAAACGGAGCGGGCAAATCCACCTTGCTTCTCCATCTCAACGGGTACCTGACCTCGACGACCGGAGTCATTCGCATCGGCGACAGCCGGCTCTTACCGGAGAACCTCAAACAGGTGCGGCGCGCTGTCGGACTCGTGTTCCAGGATCCAGACGACCAGCTTTTCATGCCGACCGTCTTTGACGACGTCGCTTTCGGCCCCCTCAACATGGGCCTGTCCGCAGCTGAGGTCCAAACCAGGGTCAGAACTGCACTGGAAACAGTAGGCGCCTGGCACCTTCACGACCGGCCTCCTTACAGACTGTCTGGTGGGGAGAAGCGCTCCGTAGCCATAGCAACAGTGCTTTCCATGTCGCCGGACATCCTTGTCATGGATGAACCATCTTCCAACCTTGATCCGAAATCCCGGCGGGGGCTTATCGATCTTCTGAAGGGATTTACGCACACGAAGATCATCGCCACGCACGACCTTGACATGGTCATGGACCTGTGCCGGCGAACCCTCGTCATCCGTGAGGGGAAGATCATCGCCGACGGTCCCACCGGGGAGATCATGCACAACGAAGAACTGCTGGCCTCAAGCAACCTGGAAAAACCCCTCGGGTTAAGACCCTGTCATATCTGCGCGGAGGGGATTCAGAAAGGCACGGGAGGCGGAGACACGGTAACACGGTGACGCGGAGGGAACCTGGAACTTGGAACATAAAACCAGGAACCTGAGCAAAGCGAGTATCTGAGATCTGAGATTTGAGATCATTTCCCGGATGAGCCTCTTCTACGCCAAGCTGACACCAGCCTTTCCGGCCCTGGTTTATCCCAATGTTGATGACTTCGCAAAAAACCATCAATGCGCCCCGGGTGGGGCGCCCAGATCAATGACCGTTAATTAAAGTCATTGATCTGTGAAGAAAGCGGAAATGACACTTTTCGCTTTTAAGTAGAGCAAAAAGCCACGAATGGACTTTTTGCGACCCTATCAAAGTTGACAGGAATCGTGTCTATGGTAATTTTCGGATCGGGAAACTTTCATGGGGTTTGAGGGAAACCGCCTGACACGGTAACGTGGGGATGGGTGGCATGGGGGCGTGGGAGTAGGGGAGCATGGGAGAGAATACTCTGCCATTTAAGGCAGAACGCAGTGATGGTCCGAAATCCAGCCGTGTTTGTCATCGCGAGCCGTTATCTGAGCGAAGCGATCTCAGATCCAAATAACAACAGTAAAGGCGGCCTCACACAGAAACTCAGAGCAAACCTTGGATATTGGATATTGGATCTGGAATCTGGAATTTAGCTCAATGGGAGGTAATTAAATGACGTCACCAGGGATCGAGGCAGCCAGCCTCAGGATGGAGTTCGGTCGCATTGTTGCGGTTGATGATATCTCTTTTTCTGTCCAGACCGGGGAGGTCCTCGGTTTTCTTGGACCCAACGGCGCCGGTAAAACAACTACAATGAGAATACTTACCGGTTTTCTGAGGCCAGCGAAGGGGGATGTCCTCATATGCGGTATCAACATGCTCGAAAAACCAGTAAAAGCAAAAGCTCAGATCGGTTACCTGCCCGAGGGAGCTCCCCTTTATCCTGAACTGACTCCGGCCACGTTCCTTAGATTCACTGGGCAAGCCAGGGGCCTGAGTGGCAAGGACCTTGAGGACCGCATGGCTGAAACGGCTGACCAGGTGCATCTCAGGGAGGTCTGGAACCAGTCCATCGAAACCCTTTCAAAAGGTTATAAACGCCGGCTCGGTCTTGCACAGGCGATCCTTCACAACCCGGGTGTCCTCATTCTCGACGAACCGACCGATGGCCTCGATCCCAACCAGAAACAGGAAGTGAGACAGCTTGTAAAGGAGATGGCCCAATCCAAGGCTATCATCATATCCACGCATATCCTGGAGGAAGTACACGCAGTCTGTACCCGCGCTGTGATCCTTTCACGCGGTCGTATCGTAGCTGACGGAACTCCTGGAGAACTGGAAAGCATGGCTTCGGATCACAACGCCGTCAGCATACTCCTGGCATCGACGGGAGCATCCCAATTCGCCGAAAAGCTCGAGAATATCACTTCAGTCAGGACTGTGAAAGTAACACCTGAAGGCGAGGGGCGATGCCTCATCCAGGCTTTCCCCTCCAGGGGCAGTGCAATTTTGACCCAGGTCACGGATCTCATCAGGGAACAGGACATCAGCATTCTAGAACTCAGGCAGGAACCGGGGCGGCTCGACGAGGTGTTCCGAAACCTCACCATCCCGAAAACGGAATCTGCTCACGGAGGTCAGGCATGAACATCAGCGCCATATACAGACGGGAAATGAGGAGCTATTTCTCGACCCCGCTGGCCTATGTCTTTATCGTTATCTTCCTCATGCTGGCAGGTATTTTCACTTTCTATTTGGGCGGTTTTTTCCCCCGCGCCCAGGCAGACCTGGAGCCTTTCTTCACCTGGCATCCCTGGCTCTACCTGTTCCTTGCCCCGGCACTAGGCATGCGGCTTTGGGCCGAGGAAAAAAAAACGGGCACCTTCGAACTCCTCATGACGCTCCCTGTGTCCGTAGGTGACGCGGTCCTGGCAAAATTCCTGGCCGCGTGGTCCATGATGGGGATCTCTCTTGCCCTCACCTTCCCCATCTGGATCACAGTCAATGTGCTTGGGAATCCTGATAACGGGGTGATCGTTGCAGGTTACTTCGGAAGCCTGCTCATGTCAGGCGCTTACCTGGCTGTGTCAGCCTGTGTCTCATCCACTACACGTAACCAGGTGATCGCTTTCGTGGTGTCGATCGCTGGGTGCTTTACCTTTCTGCTCCTGGGCTTTCCCCTCATTCTGGACCTCTTCAGGCCGTGGCTTCCGAGTGCTGCCATCAACTTCATCGCCACGCTGGGGTTCCTTCAGCACTACGAATCCATCGTAAGAGGGGTCGTGGACGCAAGGGACGTTCTTTATTTCATCACCTTCATCGGCCTTTGGCTCTACGCTGGAGCCTGGTCTGTGGATCATCACCGTAGTTAGGAATCTGAACGACGATCCATGCAGATTCCTAACTCTTATTTTTCCGACGAGCGATTTAGTCCATAAAGGCAATATTTTTAGGGTGTTGAGTGCCTCACCACCGTGATTGACCGGTTGAGTAACCGAGTTTGATAGGGTCGCCAAAAATTCATTCGTGGTTTTTTGCTCCTCGGAAAGCGAAAAGCGTGGTTTTCGCTTTCCTTACAACTTGATGACTTTTTGCGAAGTCATCAAGTTTCAAAGAAGAAGCTCATATAATATTGTTACGAAAGAAATTCTGCAGCGAATTGGAGTTTTTCTGATTCGCTGCCAGGGGAATAAAAATGGATCGAAGAACCTTTTTCTCGCCGGTAGGTCTCCTGGCTGCAGTAGTCCTGTTTGTTGCCATCAACCTGGCAGCCGGTCCGGTTCTGCGTTGGGCCCGTATCGACCTGACCCAGGGAGACCTCCACAGCCTCTCGGAGGGAACCATCAACATCCTTCAGGAACTGGAAAGCACCATCACCTTGAAGCTGTTCTGGTCCGATGACGCTGCCGGAGACCTTCCTGGACTGAAAGTTTTCGCAAGGAGAGTAAAGGAGACTCTGGAAGAATACGAAACCCGGGCCGGAGGAAAGATCCAATTCTCTGCCATCGACCCGAAACCTTTTTCCGAAGAGGAGGATGAGGCTGTTGGGTTCGGACTTCAGGGTGTCAACGTTCAGGGTGGAACCGACAATCTCTACTTCGGGCTGGCAGCAACAGCTGAAGATGGGCGCAGCCTCATAATACCTTTCATACAGGCCGACAGAGAGGTCTTTCTGGAGTACGATATCAGCCAGATGATCCACACGCTGGCCAATCCTGAAAAGATCAAGGTTGGCCTGCTCAGCGCCCTGCCCATTGCGGGAGGTCCTACCCCGGAAAACTACTTCCAGACACAGGTGCCATGGATGATCTCTGATCAACTGAACCGTCAGTTCGAGGTGGAGGTCATCCTTAGTGAGAGGGTCATACCGGAAGATGTCGATGTCCTCATGGTGGTCCATCCCCACGACCTCGCAGATAGCGCACTATATGCAGTAGACCAATTTGTGCTCACGGGGGGCCGGGCTCTCATTTTCGCCGATCCGGTGAGTGAATTCACATCCGCCGGCAGCCCGGGCGCAGGAGTTTCCAGCGAGGGTACAGCTGACGCCTTACTGGCAACGTGGGGCGTGAAAATGGAGCCTGGCAAGGTTGTGGGTGACATGACTGCTTCCCAGAGAGTTTCCTACATGGACGACAACCGCACCAAAACAGTCAATTACCTGCCGTGGATCACCCTCAGGGAGGACCTCATTAACAGGGAAGAGGTGACGACAGCTCAACTCGACAACCTGAACCTCGCAAGCGCAGGATCCCTGTTACAGACTGAGGATGCCCGGACAAGCCTGGTCCCCCTCCTGTACTCGAGCACACGCTCCATGCTTATCGACGGCGCCAAGGTCGCCTTCAGGCCCGATCCGGCCAAACTCATGTCGGAGTTCTCTCCTTCGGGAGTTTCCTTCACCCTCGCTGCAAGGATTAGCGGGCCGGCGACAACGGCGTTCCCCGACGGGCCGCCGTTTATTGGTGGTACGGATGAAGAGGAGAAAAAAGAACTCGGCGAACACCTTACTGATTCCAAAGAGGGCATTAACATCTTTATCATTGCTGACAGTGACATGCTCCAGGACCGCTTCTGGGTGGAGATCCAGAACTTCTTCGGCCAGAGGCTCGCCATGCCAACGGCCAACAACGCCGACCTGGTCATCAACCTCCTGGATCAACTCGGCGGCAGTTCTGACCTCATCGGGATCCGCAGCCGCCCTTCCACCTTCCGCCCCTTCGAACTGTTTAATCGTGTTTCCCAGGAAGCGGAATTAAAGTACAGGGTCAAGGAGCAGGAGATCGTATCCCGGCTTGAGGCGGCGGAAAAAAAGCTCAATGAGCTTCAGGCCCGAAGGCAGGATCCGGAATCTCCTGAAATGACGCCTCAGCAGGAAGAGGAACTGGAGAACTTCCGTGAGGAGAGAGTGAAGGTCCGCAGGGAGCTTCGAGATGTGCAGTTCGAGCTGCGGAGGGATATTGAAAGGCTGCAGGTCTGGATAAAGTTCATCAATATAGGCCTTGTACCGCTATTGCTGGTCGTAATAGTTGCGGGGATGTGGGCGGTGCGGAGGAGGAAATCCGCAGAAGGTACATAAGAGGGGGAGTGGGTGTAAAACCTTGGAACCTGGAGTTTCTATTCTGCGTCCTGCGTTCTGCGTCCCATGTTATTTCCCTATTCCCCATTCACCATTCCAGATTTCTTGAAATCTGAGATCTAATTTTCTGAGGCATTGATTCATAAAATTAGATCACCCAACCATCAGCAGGTCGATCATGGTCAGGTCGGCTATGACCAGTCCCTTTTCATCCGTTACCGGGATTTCATCCACGTTCGCGGCTACCATGCGTTCCAGCACCTCCTCCACCTCATCGTCCATCCCGGCAGAGAAGGTCCCCTCTGTCATGAGATCTCCCGCGGTCGAACAGGTGATGAGCCCCATAACATGTCTCGGGTTCAAACTCGACCCATGGCTACCGGCAAAAACATACATGACCAGGCGGCCGAGGGTAATGTTTCCCAAAAGATGGTTTTCCTCGTCCACTACGTAAAGTTGGCGGCTGTGCCGGTGCCACTCCATGGCCTTGGGTAATTCGGCGATGGGAGTGTCCTGTTTGACCAACGGCACCTGCCGATTCTTGTGCCGGGCAACGACGTCGCGCATCCGCATCGGTTCACTACGCTTGGTTCTACGGCCCCGGGAACTCATCAATCTCCTCCTGTACTGTTAGCCTCTCCCGACTTGATCAAAGCTGTCTTGACGAGAAGAGGGGAGATCAGTTCATTGATAACGACAGAAGCCAAGATCGCATTGACCATGATCCTGGCAGCGGACACATCACCCACATACTCCTTGGCAGCCAGAACGAGGCCTATGGAAACTCCTGCCTGCGGAAGAAGTCCAAAGGGAAGGTACTTTCTCACAACCGTCGGGGCCGCTGATATGACACCGCCGAGATAGGAACCTCCCAGCTTACCGACGGTCCTCATTGTGATGATCACCACAGTGAGAGTTCCGGCCGCCGCCAAGGCACCTATCTGCAGGTGCGCACCCGCGAGAACAAAGAACATAGCGAAGAGAGGCTCCTCTACTTTATCTACTACTTCAAACCACGGCTCCGGCTGTTTCATGGTGTTGACCAGGACAAGTCCCAGCATCATGCATGCCAAAAGAGATGAAGTGTGGAGTGTCAGAGCAAGACCGCTGGTGACGAAAATGGTACCCAGAGTGAGCCCCAGAAGAGCTCCCCGTCTTCTGATCACCGGAACCACCAGCCTGAGCAGCAGTCCGGCAGCCGACCCGATCAGGAGAGCGATCATGATCTCCTTGCCCGGTTCCACAAGCCCGGCCTGCACCAGGGAGACACCCTTTCCACCAAGACTCCCTACGATCCCGGCGGCCATGCTGAAGAGGACCAGGGTGATCCCGTCGTCGAGGGTAACGATCCCCAGGAGAACCGTGGTCATTGGGCCTTTCGCTTTGTATTCATGGACGACACCGAGGACCGCGGCGGGGGCTGTTGCGGCGCATATGGCGCCTAACAGAATACCGACTGCGACAAGCGTGCTGCCTGGTTCAATACCGGCTCCGGGCAAATAAGGAAAAAGGAAAATTACCGAGACGGCCACAAGAAAGGCCACCAGAAAAGCCTGCACAAGGGTGATGACTATGATGGTATGTCCAAGCTTCTTCAACTTGCCAAACTTCAAGGCGCCGCCGATGGAAAAGGCTATGATGCCCAGGGCAATGTCAGTTACGATGGCAAGATCGTGCTCAAGGATATCTGCGTTCAGGATACCGGTCAATGATGGGCTGACCAGCATCCCGGCAAGTATGTAGCCGCTTATCCTTGGAAGGTTCAGCGCATGGGCCGCCCTCCCCCCCGCATAGCCGGAAAGGATAAGGATGCCCAGGTAAAGAAGAGGATGGGCGCTGTCAAGAACGCCGGTCCAACCCTCGGCCATGATTCGTCTCCTGAATAGGTTCTTACTATAATTGATGACTTCGCAAAAAGTCATCAACGCGCCCCGTGTGGGGCGCCCAAATCTATGACCGCCAGTGTAAGTCATTGATTTGTAAGGAAAGCGAACATGACACTTTTCGCTTTCCGTGGAGCAAAAAGCCACGAATGGACTTTTTGCGACCCTATCATAACTAGAATACCATCTTTCCGGACTATGATAACCTCGTAAACAGTTTCTTCGAGCTTGATGGACTTTTTGCGACCCTAACAATGTCAACTGACAAATAATGAGGTACCTGAATTGAAAGAACCAAAAAATCTTCTGCTCGTAGACGATACAGAGCTGGTTCTGACTATGGAAAAATCCTTTTTCGAGCGCCGGGAATTTATCCTGCATACCACAGGACTGGATCCGAAGCTTTGGAAAGAGCAAAGATCCAAGATCCAAAATCCAAAATGGATTATAACTGAAGCAAACCATTGAGCGGTTTTCGAGGCCAATACCGTTAAATCGATCCACAATTTTAGGGTTATTCGTGGACTTCAGATGTTAGATCTTGGATCAAGGCGCTATGGATCTTTCTGACGAAAAAAAGCGCCGCAGAACACTAGCTTCCGGGATGCTGGAACGATAAGACCCATCAGGCACGCGCTTATGACACCGGAAGAGCAAAAGGTTGCATAGCCATGACCGGGAATGACGGTGAACCTGAAGCTCTGAATCATTACGTCCAGATGCTGGCAAATTCGGTAATGGAGGAGATCTCACGACCTAAATTGTGGCACAATATTACCAGTCTGGCCTATGAGCTTCTCGTATTGGGGACTTTATCGGGGGAACAGGTCCGGGAGATAGTCTCAAACAGCTGACTCATGACGGGGGGAAACGGGGACACGGAGAAGGGGGGAGGAAAAGCGTCTAGACGCTAGAATCTTCCAGACACTAGACCCCAGACCCTAGATCCTAGACACTGTGGCCCAATGGACCCTTGTTGGCCACATTATGCTGCTGCGGCAAACTCCTGTATATCCTGAACGTTAAACGGTTTATGCAGGAATCCGTCAACACCGAGATTCTGGATCTCGTCTTCCACCAAGCCAGCCTCGGCGGCAGTTATTATCACCACTCTTGAAGCAAGTTTCATCTGTCTGATCTCGCGGAGCAACTGGAGCCCATTGTAGCCGGGCATGAAACAATCCAGGAAGATCAGAGCGGGTTCTTTGAAGTTGAGAACCTCCAGAGCCTGATAGGCATCCGTTGCCGAAATCACCTCGTAATCCTCAGCAAGAAGAGTATCAAGAGCATCGACCAACGCCTCGTTGTCATCAACTATCAATATGACTTTTTTTACCTTGTCCATAACATCCCCCCAGTTAATTCATAGTAACAACTATTTCGTTCTTATTTTTGCCTAATATTGGTGCAAAATTCAAGCCAATACCTGGGGATCTGTCTGAAACCACAGACTCGCCATTACACTTAAAGTTTTGCGATTCTGTGGATGAATAAACCATGTCCAATGCTACGGGAGTGAGTTCGTAGTATTATATAGGACTTTTCAAGCTAATCGCGCTTTCCATTCATGCCGGAATAGCCTCAGAAAGATCAATCTTTTCCTCCCCCGAAGGGGACCACCCAAAACCAGACACTGGTTTTGGGTTATCTGTGTAAATGTTGATTGCAGACAACAGAGTGCACATATTCGTGGGCACCTTTTTTCAGGCTGATTTTGGTCCTTGCAGCGTGTCGGAAACCACACAATCGCCATTACACTTTAAGTTTTGCGATTCTGTGGGGGAGAACCCAAAACCGGACATTGGTTTTGGATTCTCCGACAGACTCCTGGATAGGGAATTAACTTCAGGCAAAGGGAAGGCATATAGTGAATGAGGTGCCCTGAGCCCTTTGGCTCTGAACGCGAATACTGCCTCCCTGATCTTCGATGATCTTGTTGGTAACAGCCAGGCCCAGACCTGTGCCCTTTTCCTTGCTGGTGAAAAAGGGGTTGAAGATATCACCCACCTGGTCAGCGGGAATTCCTGGCCCGGTATCGGTTATCGTTATTTCAACCACCTCCCTGCCATCTTGAGATGCCGCGGTACCCGTCTCAATTGTCAGGGAGCCGCCGGCCGGCATGGCCTGAATGGCATTGAGGACAACGTTGTGGATGGCCCGGACAAAATAGGATTCATCCGCAAGGACCTCATGCGCATACTCCTTATCAAGACGACTGACCAGTATCTTTCTCTTTTCAATTTCCGGTTCCAGCGACTCCAGGACATGGTCGATGACATCGCAAACCTTCAAGGCACCTATCCTTAACCTCGGTTTTCTTACCAGATCAAGGAGGTCCTCCAGAAGTTCGTTAACCCTGTCGAGTTCCTTGGGAACGATCCGGTTGAATTTATCCCTGAACTCCTCCTTTTGGTACTTTTCCGGGAACATCTGGACGAAGACCCGAACGGCTGTAAGCGGGTTCTTTATCTCGTGGGCGAGACCGGAGGCCAGGGTACCCATGGCGGCAAGGCGGTCCGCTCGCCTGACCCGGTCCTCGAGAGCCTTCTTCTCGGTCAGATCATCAAAGAGGACGAGGAGGCCCATCGCCATCCCATCCGCTTCTACTAAAGGGGAAGTGGTTAACTCCACGATCCTGTCAGCCCCTTCAATGGTTAAATGCAACTCTCTTCTAGAAACGGTTCTGCCGTCCACCAGCCCCTCCGTGGCAAAACGGCTGATATCACTGTTCTCTCCCCAGATCTCCTGTGGGGAGCGGCCCAAAGCATCGTCTGATTTAATCGCGAGGATCTCTTCAGCTTTCCTGTTGAAGGTAACAATCCGGCTCTTTTCGTCGAGGGTCATCAGACCGTTGGTGATGGAGAGAATAATAAGATCACTGAAGTGTTTCAGATCCCTTATTTCCACCAGGTTGGCCTCAAGGGCCTCCCGTCCTTCCTTGATCCTGAAGACCATCTGCTGGAAATTTTCAGCCAGATCCTGTACCTCATCACCTGTACTGACACTAAGATCTACATCATACTTTCCTTCAGACACCTCTAAAGTCGCGTTGACCAGATCCTTTAAAGGCACCGTGATCCTCCTGGTGAACAGAGCAGCAAGCATCCAGCCCAACAGCGCTCCAGCCAGACCCAGAATAAATGTGTACTGTCTTGTCCTGCTGAGCTGCCGGTAGATGCGGTCCACCCTGAATCCAAGTCTGACCGAGCCCCAGCGGGCCCCACTCCCGGACATGGTAACGGGCATGATGACATCAAGACCTTGCCCCTGATCGCCTGTTACCAGATGATCGCTTACAAGAATCTTGTTTTCAGCATGGTCCGGGAGGTTCAGAGACGGAACCATTCTTTCCAGGTTCGGCTTTCCCTGTCCAGAGAAAGCGGCCACTATTCCTTCCTTGTCGTAAAACACCACATACGCGACCTCGGGGTCCCTGACGGCTTCCTCCGCCTTCTGCTCCAAAGCAACGTAGTTGTAGTTGAAAAAATCGTTGGAGGCGGAGGCGGCGATACTGCCGGCCAAGGCTATTCCAGCACGTCTGGCCTGGAGAAACATCTCTTTCGTCATCTGACGGGAGACAAGCCATCCGACCAGGGTGACAACTATGACGATGGTTATCCCGAACAGGAACGTCAGTCTGCGTCGTATGGTCGTGCGGCGCATTGGTATACGGGTATCAAGGCCCGTCAGCCAGAGTAACTTTGTTCAGGGGAAGGTAGGGTGTACCAGTAGCGGGGAGATCGATATTCCGCACGTTCTTCTGAAAAGCTACCTGAGTAGAAAGGAAGATCACCGGAACCAGAGGAGGATCTTCCAGAACCATCCGCTCTGCGTTTCGATACAGGGACATCCTCTTTACTGTATCCGATTCACCTCGGGCTTTCTGAATGATCGAATCAACCTCAGGGTTTTGGTAGCCGGTGAAGTTGTGGGATCCTCCAGTTTCCACCAAACCGGGCAGCAGGTCATCAGGATCAGGGATGTCGGCATGAATAGCGTAACGGTAGAGATCATATTGGCCTTCCTCGATACCCCTTTTGAACTCTTCCCAGGTTTCCACGAAAAGGGGTTTCAGCACTATCCCCAGTCCGGCCAGGCTCTGCCGATACATCTCCAGCTCTCGCTTGGCAACTTCTGAATGGGAAACCGAGGCGAGAACCAGATCAGGGAGGTTTTTGCCCTTGGGATACCTCGACCTCTCCAGATGCTCCGCCGCCTTTTGGACATCATAAACAGCCAGGGCATTGTTGGGACTGTATCCGGGCATACCTCGGGGGAGTATCTGGAAAGCCGGATGGTGCCTCGAATCCAGCACCTCCCGCACAAACCGGTCTCTGTCCATGGCAAGAGAGAGAGCCATGCGTAGCTCCGGATCATCCAGAGGTGGTTTTCGGACATTCATCCCGTAAAACATGAAGGACAACCTGGGCCGGATCAGCACCTGGTAGCTCTGACTTCTCAATTTAGCCAAGTCGGCGGAACCTGGAAGGGGACTGCCCTCCAACTTCCCTTTAAGAAAATCTGGAAAGGCCTGATCTTTGTTCTCTGCTGGATAAAAATGGAACTGGACCTCGTCCAGTTCAGGCGCGCCTGCAAAATACTCCCTGTTGGCTTTGAGGGTGATCGTGCCGTCCTGCCAGGACTCAAAGCGAAAAGGCCCTGTGCCCACCGGATTCCGGCCCAGAGGCTGCTTCGGGTCATCAATCATTTCACGGGGGACGATCTTTGTGATGGGCATGGCAAGAGCTGAAAGGAATGGAGCGTAGGGTTCCACCAGATCCACCGCTATCCGATTTTCGCTCAGAGCTCTTATGCCACTGACATTATCAGCCTTGCCGTCCCTGAACTCCCTGGCGCCCTTAATGCGGTAGAGAAACTCCTTGGCGGATGTCTTGTTTTCCGGCTTAAACAACCGGGCCAGGGAGGCTACGACATCCTCGGTGGAGACCTCTTTACCGTTGTGAAAAAGCACGCCCTTGCGGAGTGTGAAGATGTACTGTTTTCTATCCCTGCTGACGGTCCAGCTT
>Ga0209976_10000988_pt1 | contig 17167 bp, 14 predicted proteins | sample SumtaG_FD_182806 | JGI IMG/M metagenome (GOLD analysis project Ga0209976, IMG submission 182806) | Deep subsurface microbial communities from Indian Ocean to uncover new lineages of life (NeLLi) - Sumatra_00157 metaG (SPAdes) (version 2) | ecosystem: Environmental > Aquatic > Marine > Oceanic >...
AATTGCAGCATATCAATCTGTCAGCTGATCCGGCCAGTTGCTGATCGCTTACTATCGCTTACTGCGTATCAATCTCCACTCCCCCGAGCTGCTCCACCAACAGCGCCAGGGCTGAGTGGTCCAGGTCACCTTTGCCTTGATCCAGCAGAGCATCCATCATATCGGCGGTCTGGGCGGTCGCGGGCAGCGGCAGGGACTGTTCGCGGCCGGTCTGCAGGGCGATGGCCAGGTCCTTGCGGTGGAGCCTCACCCGGAAGCCGGGCTGGAAGTTGCGGTCGAGGATGCGCTGGCCGTGCAGGTCCAGGATGCGGCTCTGGGCAAAGCCGCCCAGCAGGGCCTCCCGTACTTTGGCAGGGTCCACATCTGCCTTCCTGGCCAGGGTCATGGCTTCCGCCACGGCCTGGATGGTCAAGGCCACCACCACCTGGTTGCAGGCCTTGGTGACCTGCCCGGCCCCCGCCTCCCCGATAAGGACGATGTTCTTGCCCATGACCTCAAACAGGGGTTTAGCCCGCTGGAAAGCCTCCTCCGTGCCGCCCACCATGATCGAGAGGGTGCCGGACTTGGCCCCCACGTCCCCCCCGGAAACCGGTGCGTCCAGGGCATCCACCCCTTTCCCCTCAAGGGCCTCATAGACCTTCCGGGCAGTCGCCGGAGCGATGGTGGACATGTCGATGTAGAGCTGCCCTGAACGCACTCCCTTGATGATCCCCTCCGGCCCCAGGACCACCGCCTCGACGTCCGGGGAATCTGGCAGCATGGTGATGACCACATCGCTCTTTTCGGCTGCTTCCTTGGCCGACGATACCGGCGCGGCCCCTTCACCGGCCAGCTCATCCACCGCCGCCCGGTTGATGTCGTGCACTACCAAGGAATATCCCGCCTTGATAAGGTTGCGGGCCATGGGCTGGCCCATAACGCCCAGGCCGATAAATCCTATGCTTTCCATAAGTTACCTCCTTGTTAAATTGCGAAACCCAGCTCCCGCAGCCATCCCAGCGACGAGACGGTATCAGGCTCGGGTATATATTCCAGCCCTACAAATCCGTTATACGCCAACCGGTCAAGCTCGGCCAGGAGGAAGCGATAGTTAAGCTCCCCGGTACCGGGCTGGTGGCGGCCGGGGACATCGGCGATCTGAATGTGGCCGATCCGCTCCAGATTGCCCCTGATGGTATCAGTGAGGTTGCCCTCCATCTTCTGCATGTGGTAGACATCGTACTGGAGCATAAGGTTATCCGCCGCCACCTCATCCAGGAGTTTCAAGGCCTCTCGGGACGTGCTGAGGAAAAAGCCCGGTATGTCATAGGTGTTGATAGGTTCAACCAGCAGCATCCGATTCGCTTCGGCCAGTCTGTCGGCGGCGAAGGCGAGGTTCTGCACCAGAACCCGCCACTGTTCGTCCCGAGACGTGCCCTCGACGCACTTACCGACCAGGCAGTTTATCCGCTTAACGCCTAAAACATCGGCGTACTCGAGGGCGCGGTCAACGCCTTGGCGGAACTCGTCGACGCGGTTAGGATCAACAGCAACGCCCCGATCCCCCGCCCCCCAGTCACCGGCCGGCAGGTTGAAAAGGACCTGTTTCAGACCATTCTGCTCCAGGAGGTCCCTGAGGGTTTGCGCCGGGTGCTCGTAGGGAAACATGTATTCCACGTAGTTGAATCCGGCTTCCCTGGCGGCAGCAAACCGCTCCAGAAAAGGACACTCTCCAAAGAGCATGGATAGATTGACCGAAAACCTGGGCATTTACGCTCCTCCTTTTACTGTACTTCGAAGCTCCTCTATTCCCTGGGTTGCGGCATCGGTTAGCAGAGATATGTCACTGCTGTAGGCCACAAACCGCATCCCTTTTTCAATCCAGGGCTTGAGAATGGCGGCATCAAACATGAGTATTCCCGTTATAATATTATGCTTATTGCACACTTCCATTACGCGGTCGATGGCTTCCACTTCCCGGGGATGGGTCACCTGTCCCGGGATGCCCAGACTTACTGATAAATCGAACGGGCCTACGAAGACACAGTCGATACCCGGCACAGCTGCGATCTCCTCCAGGTTTTCAATGGCGGTTAGGTTTTCCGCCTGAACAACGATGAAGGTATCCTCATTGGCCTGTTTCAAGTATTCGGCAGCATTTACCCTGCCGTACATGCTGTGGGCTCGACGCAGCCCAACTCCCCTGTCACCCATTGGTGGATACTTGGCATGAATGATGATTTCCCTGGCTTGATCGGCGGTGTTGACCTGCGGCACCAACAGGCCGGCCGCACCGGAGTCCAGCGGCTTGAGTATCGTCTCACGCCGGATTTCAGGAATGCGCACAATAACCGCAATACCAGCACCTCGAGCGGCAGCGATCATATTTGAAACAGTCTCCGGGGAGAAAGTACCGTGTTCGTTGTCAATGATGAAGTAGTCGTAACCGCATTGGGCCAGCATGTAGGCCACGTTCGGATTGCGCACTTCAGAAAGCAGGGTGCCGATCACCAGGCCTCCTTCGTTAAGGGTCTTTTTCAATTGATACATTATTTACTACCTCTCTATTATTCATAAGTTACGTCGATTATTTATCTTTTCTTTTTAGCATAAGCCCGCAACTGGGATATCACCGTAAATGCGACAATCACCATCAGCACCATCCCAATGGGGCGGATCAGCATATCCCCGATATCGGAGGAATAGGTGAGCAGTGCCCGTCTCAGGGACGTGTCGGCCAGACGCCCTACCAGTATGCCCAGTACCATTGGTGCCAGGGGAAAATCACGCTGCCGCAGGATGAAACCCACGACCCCGAAGGCAAACATGGCATATACATCGAACAACGTAAAGCCGGCCGCCCAGGCGCCCAGAACACCCAAGGCTCCGGCAATAGGCAACAGAATCTCCCGGGGGCTGGAAAGTATGCGGATAAAGTAGGGTGAAATGAGTATGGCCCCTGCACGAGTAGCTATGGCCGAAAGCCAGAACAAAATGACAATCTCTGCTACAAAACCGGGATTCTCGATCATCAAGAGCGGTCCGGGTCGAATACCATACATGAACATACCGGCGATCAGGATCGCGGTCGGACCGCTTCCGGGTATGCCGAAAACCAGGGCAGGAATCAGCGCTCCACCCGAGGTAGCGCTGTTGGCGCTTTCAGCTGCAATCACCCCCTCAATCTCACCCTGGCCGAAGTGTTCTTTTCTCTTGGACCGTCGGCGTGCCATATCGTAGCTGACCCAGCACGCCGCTGATTCGCCTACACCTGGAACAATACCGATGCCCACCGCAACCAACACCGAACGGATTATGGTAACAATATTTTTCTTGATCAGGCGAAAATTGATCAGGACTCGCCCCCCCTCGCCGGTAATCTGGTAAGGGCGACTCTGTCTCAGCACGGTAAAAACCTCAGACAATCCGAACAGCCCTATAAGGGCCGGTACGAACGCAAAACCTCTCACAAGTTCCGGTGTATAGCCGAAGCGCGGATAGGCCCAAATATCTTCCATGCCAACCATCGCCACAATCAGGCCCAAAAGGGCCGATATCCAGCCTTTTAGAGGATTATTGCCCGCCAGGGCACCCGCCAGGGTAATACCTAACAGCGCCACCAGGAATATTTCCCAGTCGCCGAGTTTCAGGGCGATGATCGCAATAAACGGCAGGAGCAAAAGCGTGGTGAACTCCCCCAGTATTTCCCCCATAAATGACGCGCTGAAGGAGGCCTCAACCGCTTCTTTGACCCTGCCCTGCTTCGCGAGTGGGAATCCGTCCATTACCGTGGCAGCGGCAGCCGGGGTACCTGGGATGTTCACCATGATAGCCGTCACGCCACCGGCCGCCATGGCCCCTACATAAATGGCTATCAGCAGTCCGAGGCCGATATCGGTCGGCACCCGGAAGACAAAGCCGATAAGGAGCGACATGGCCATCACGGCGGAAATCCCCGGCAGCATCCCGACAATCATGCCTAGAATACCACCGAGGGCTATGGTGACGAGCAGCCAGGGAGAGGCTATGATCTCTAATGCCACGGAAGGAAGCAACTTCCATTCCTGGATGATTAAAGACCAATTCATGCAACAACGCTCTGGATTATTATACTCTCTGTATCTATTCGGTTACTTTGTTCAGAGTCGAACTGTTGAATTGTTTAATTGTTGATATGTTTAATTGTTTAATTCAGGATATAGCAGGATAGACAAGATTGAATACTTGATTCATTCTTCTAATAAGGAATGGTCTTTTACTTTCTTTTAACATTTTCTTTATCCTGTTTATCTTGTTAATCCTGTCAAAATATTTTTCCGCTACGGCAGAGGCATCTCAAACAGCCGGGGAAGGAAGAAGGCAAATAAGAAGGTCGCGAGCAGGGTATAAAAGGTGATTTTTGCCAGGCTGCCTGCTTTTATATATACAAATATCAACACATAATAAATCGGGGTTGCAGCGATGAATGGAACCCGTCCAAGCAGCCCAAAAACGTATAGCGCCATTATAGCGAGTATCATCAGAAAGCGTCTGTTCTCGTGATCAGCAACGCCCTCCTGCAGGCTTTGTCCCAGCTGGCGGTACCCTCCTTTCCGTACCGCGCCGACGGTAAGCCAGGTGCACAGCAGCAGCAGCACCACCCCGGCAAGCAGCGGTACAAAGCCCGGACTCATCAGCAATCCCCCGGGACCACGCTGCGGCATCCGCACGGCTTCAACTATCACAAATATGGAGAAGGCCGTCATTGCAATCCCCAGTAGGAGCTCGCCGGCATATTCCATCTCAGATTTTGCTTTTTCTGATGACATCCTGTTTCGGTAATACTGGATCAGGCCTGTAACCTAAAAAATCAGCGCAGTCTCTCATACATAGTTTCCACCGCCTCGGGCCAGGGCCGCAACTCAGCAGCCCGCTGGTGCGGGGGCCAATTCCATTCATTGAGTTCAGGTATACCAAATTTCGATGGACTATTGAATGCCACGCCGAGCCGAAAAAGAGCCCAGCCGCGGGCGGATTCGATCCTGGACATCTGCTCGTCTGAGGCACGACCCAACCTGGGCCGTAAAATCCCCGCCCGCTCTCTTATAACAATCCTTATAAAGGTCTCCTGCTGGATAGCGTAGACAAAGGCCTCGGCGATCTTTGTAACAATCTCTGCGGGAGTGTCACGGCGGACATATACGCCATAGCACGGGTTAATGGCCTGGAAAAGCTCCAGCTCGGGATATACTTCCGCAATAGCGGGGTACTTTATCCCTTCGAAGATGATCTCCTTGGAGAAGAGGTTCGCCAGGGGACGAATCCGCCCGGCGACGGCCCAATCAGACAGGTCCCCCATGGTTACCGACACAAAGTCCATCTCACCTGATAGCAGATAACGTCCAGCCTCACGCCCACCTCTGTAGGGGATGGAACGCACCTTATCCACCGCGCCGGCCGCTTCCAGCAGAAGGCCGCCGAATATTTCACCATTACTGCCCGCGCCGGGATGGCCATACTTGAAACGGCCTTTAGGGCTGGTTTTGATATCTGCAATAAGCTCCTGGAGGGTATTCCAGGGGGCATTTTTCAGCACATAAATGGTCGTGGGCATGACCACATCCAGAAAGGCATAGAAGTCAGTCCAGGAAATATCACTGTACCCTAACACGGGCCAGGTCCCGTGCACAGCGCCGCCGCCGAACCAGAAGTAGCCGTCGGGTGATGCCTTGGCGACCTGCGTGGCCCCGATGGAACCCACCGCTCCCGTGATGTTGGTAACAAGGATCTTCTTCCCAAGTCTCTTCTCCATTTCCAGGACAAGGGCCCGGGTGGTTACATCCGACGATCCCCCGGCGGTCCAGCCCACATAAACGGTGATGGGCTTTTGGGGCCATTCCAGCTCTGAAGCATCGGTAAAGCCAGCCAACAACAGAAATGTGGCCCAAAATACTGATCGCAAAGGTAGATGTTTATGTTTCACTGACCTTGTTTTTTCAATACATGAAATATTTTATGCGTATGGTGCACTCACCCAGCGCAACTAAATTGCCACCTGACAACCTGCCTGGTCCTCGGTGGAAAGCCTACTTCGTGATATGCACTAGATCACCAACAACCTCAAATCGTCCTGCAATTACACCGGTCGTTTCAGCATCGGCGTTTCCGGTGAAACCAGGCTGCTTGCCGCCGACACTCACCTCAAACATCCCTGGTTCTACAACGCGCATGTAATCCTGATCTATCAGGGACAGCTGCCTGGGGACTAGTGTAAAGCGAACCTTCTTTTTCTGGCCCGGTTTGAGAAACACTCTCTGAAATCCCCGCAATGACCGGATGGGGACCGGCGTTGAGGTTTCCAGATCCGTTACATACAATTGGACAACTTCTTCACCAGCCATTTCGCCCACATTCCTGACATCCACCGCAACGGCTACGTTCTGATCCGCCCGGACGGTTTCTGGGAGCTGGAGATTATCGTATTCAAATCTTGTATAACTCAGGCCGTGCCCGAAAGGATACAGCGGCTTATCCTCAAAATAGCGGTAGGTTCTGCCTTTCATGTTATAGTCATCAAACGGCGGCAATTGATCAATGGACTGGTAAAATGTAACCGGAAGCCTGCCGGCAGGATTATAATCCCCGAACAACACATCGGCAATGGCCGAGCCGGCTGCCTGGCCTGGATACCACGCTTCAACGATGGCGGGTACTTGCCTGTCCGCCCAATTTACCGCAACTGCACTCCCGTTCAGGAGGACCAGGACAACCGGTGTGCCAAGCTGGTAGATAGTCTCGATCAGCTCTTCCTGCACCCTGGGCAGTTTCAGGTTAAGCCGATCACCACCTTTGAAACCTTCCACCTCCACCTTCATCTCTTCCCCTTCCAGGCGCGGCGAAAGCCCCATCACCATAATCACTGCATCCGCTTTTTCGGTCGCTTGCACCGCTTCTTTCACGAGATCACGACCGGGAGGAGACCAGAGCAACCGCATATGGGCATCGCCCTGCATTTCGTAGAATTCAACCGTGATTTTATATGATCGGCCCGCTTCCAGATCCACGTTCTCGTACTTCGTTCGCGGATGATGCCTATTCTGAAAACTGATTAGCAGGGAGTCTTCAAGAGTGATACGAAAACCGGAAAAACCATTAGCGCCCAGAGCGTAGGTTCCTGAAACAGGCGGCACCAGCTCTCCTGTCCACCGTACGCCAAAATTATCGTCATCCAGCTCTTTTTTCGGAGCACCGTCCCACCAGTTGAAGTCTATCTGCTTGTCAATCCGGGTAAATACCGGGTCCCCATTGAAATTCCGGTTATTAAAGTACTCACCTTTCAGACCATTTTGTCTTTTACGACCTATCGTTGTATAAAGAGCCGCAGAGGGGACTACTTCAAGAGATGGGAGATTGGCAGCGTGCCGGCACCCCTGCGCATAGAGGACTTTCGTCTTTGAAGATACCTTATCACGAATCCCTTGAAGAGGTGTAACTGGATTAGTGGGGTTGCCATTATAATTACCAAGAAGGACTTCCACATCATCGGCATTAGGCCCGATGACGGCGATGGTGCTGATATCTTTCTTCAGCGGTAGGAGGTTATATTCATTTTTAAGCAGGACAATCGATTTACGGGCTGTCTCCAGAGCCAGTTTCCGGTGCTTTCGGCTATCGTTCACCTTATAGGGGATCCTGGCATAGGGTACCTTTTCAGGAGGATCGAACATGCCAAGCTTGAACCTGGCCCGAAACAGACGTTTCAGGGAAACATCAATTTCCTCTTCGGCAATCAGCCCTTCTTCGACCGCCTGCAGCAGGTCTTCATACTGCTGGCCGCAATTCAGGTCACACCCCGATTTAACGCCCAGAGCGGCCGCTTCCGGTGATGTTTCAACGACATGGTGATAGCTGTATATATCTCTGATAGCCCCGCAGTCGGAAACGACGTAGCCCTCAAAACCCCACTCATCCCGCAGGATGGTGTTAAGGAGCTGGCTACTGCCGCAGCAGGCCTCGCCCAGGTATCTGTTGTACGCACACATCACCGAAAATGCGTTGGCTTCAATAATACAGGCCCGAAAAGCCGGCAGGTAGGTTTCCCGCAGGTCGCGCTCATCGGTCACGGCATCGAAAGCGTGCCGGTCCGGCTCAGGGCCGCTGTGCACGACGTAATGTTTCGGGGTGGCGACAACCTTCAGATAACGTGAATCATCGCCCTGAAGCCCTTTAACAAACTGAACACCCATGCGCCCGGTGAGATACGGATCTTCACCATATGTCTCCATACCGCGCCCCCACCTCGGATCGCGAAAAATGTTGATATTCGGCGACCAGAACGTCAGGCCCTGGTAAATCCCCCTCTTTCCCCTTCTGATAAACTCATGATGCTTGGCACGAGCTTCGTCGGAAATAGCCGTGGCGACGCGAAACATAAGGTCGGTATCCCAGGTGGCCGCCAGGCCAATCGCCTGCGGGAATACGGTCGCCTTTCCCGCCCGGGCCACCCCGTGCAGGGCTTCGTTCCACCAGTTGTACTCCGGCACGTCCAGTCGCTCAATTGCCGCAGCATCGTTAACCAGCTGCGAGACCTTTTCCTCAAGGGTCATCCGCAAAACCAGATCATTCACGCGATCCTCAATGGTTAGCGTCGGATTTTTATATGCGGCGACATTTTTGTATTGATTTTTCACGCCACAGGAAGTAAAACCGATCATCAGAAAAACAACTAGAAGTAGGAAACTCAAGGTTTTAATGATATTACCATTCATTGTGATTGCCTCCTTAGTGTTTTACTGCGCTGGTCCAGGCTATTATCTGAAGAGTGGCAGTTCAATTCCAGCTGCTCTTCATGGTTTATCACGGCAATTGTGTCAGTTTGTCGCGCAACAGGAATGGATCTTCACTATCAATCCCCCTGATTCGATTGCTCAGGGCGTGGAACAGCCGTTTCTGAATCCGACCTGCTTCAACATTTTTCCGGTCAGGTTCTTTTCGTCTTTTCTCATCCAAAATGACAAAGGGCTTGACAACTTCCTCGATAGTGATCTTTCGTCCGGATTCCTTTTGCCAGACCCAGGCGGCATGCAGGGCCGCACCCAGGGCCGCCCCCTCCCCTTCTACCGGCACCGTTTCCGCCTCGAACACGTCGGCAATGGTCTGGCACCAGCTCTCCGATTTTGACAGCCCCCCGGTGAGCCGGATCTCTTTCGTCTCAACGGGCATACGGCGAAACCCTTCGAACAGGTTGAGCACATGTCCTTCCAGAACGACCCGGCACAGGTTTTCCTTCGTAAAATCGTCCAGCCCGAAACCGAAATAAAGCGGCGAAGCCAGAGGGAGGTCCGGCGTTCTTTCTCCGGTAAACCAGGGGATCAATAGCCTGCCCGCATTTCCTGCTCCCGTCATACCGATAACTTCACTGAACTCCTCATGCGATATCCCAAACATAGTCAACACGGCATCATATCCATTGGCCAGGTTGGAGACACACAGCAGGGGCAGATAATTACCGGTACTATCGCAGAAAGCGGCAATCTCGCCTAGTGGGTCTATGTAGGGCTCCTCCATGAAAGTGTAGGCGGTTCCGCTGGTGCCAAGACTGATGGTCACGATACCGGCTCGTACATTTCCGGTACCCACAGCGCCATACATGTTATCACCAGATCCTGCATCGATCTTGCAGTCAGGCGAGAATCCATATTTCTCCGCCAGTTCATTGGAAATAAAGCCGATGCTGATGTTCGACGGCTGCACTGGGGGAAGTTTTTCCACCAGGCCGGGATCTATGGCCTTGATTACTTTTTCAGACCAGCTGCCGGTTCCGGGATGCCACAACGCCATGCCCGACGTGTCCCCCGGCTCCATGATCCGAACGCCACCATGCTTCCCACCGGCCAGATACCAGTTGATGTAGTTGTGAACCAGGAAGAAGGTCGCAGATTTCCGGTAGGCATCCGGCTCGTGTCGAAACATGTGAAATATCTTGGCCGCGGTATACCCCGTGCGCTGACTGTTCCCCACCTCACGGATCATGGCCTCCATACCACCAACCCGCTCGGTAAGTATCTCGCATTCCTCATGCGTCGAAAAGTCGTTCCACAGCTTGCTCCTGGGCCGGGTAAGGTTTCCTTCAGCATCCAGCGCCACCAGGCCGTGCTGCTGGCCGGAAACCGAGATGCATCGAACCTGATCCTGCCGGACTTCCGATAACCGCAGGTTTTCAAAGACCACATTTACCGCTTCAATCCACATATTGGGATCAGATTCCGATACCCCTTCCTCTAATCCCTGGATAACGCCATTCCGGGTGCCGTATTGCGGCAGATCCTCATCGTAATTGACCGAGTCCACAAAGACAATGTCTTCGGCCTTTGCATCAACAACGACCAGCTTGCAGCCCTGGGTTGATACATCCAGCCCGGCAAACAGACCTTCCGGCATTGCTCCTCCCTACCAGAGCCTAAATATACTGATAAATAATACTCTCATATAGTGCCTGCCTCAGCTCCAGGTATTCGGACTTTTCCGGGATGTTGCCGGCGATAATCAAGCCCCTAGCCAGCGTGTCCATAGAGTTGATGTGCGCAATGAACATATTCTCCAGAAATGAATATATATACGCTATAGTCCACGTTGATGCTGTTAAGATTCAACCACAGAGGACACCATATCCTTTATATTTCTGACTGCGGCTAATACGGGAAATTACCTTTAAGTTTCGCCCTGGGCACTTTAAAAGGCGTCTGTCCGCCACGTGATGTATGGGAAGACAGTTGGTATGGATCAATGGTCTTTTATATACAGTAACGAGCATGTAGCTTTCATTAATGAACAGATGAAGTTTCAACCTTTTTATGTACTGTACGGCCTGAACTGGCTCAGGCAGGTTCTTTTGAAGAAGCAACGCAATCCCACGCAAATTCGGGAGGGTAACATGGCTGACAATCCCTTAGAATGGATACTCGCCAGGAGAAGCATCCGCAAGTTCCATTCCAACCCGGTTGAAGATGAGAAAATTGACCTGATGCTGCAAGCGGCCATGGCCGCCCCCTCGGCCCACAATGCCAGGCCCTGGCATTTTATTGTAGTGCAGGACCGGCAGGTCCTGAACCGCCTGGCCGATATCCATCCCTACGCGAAGATGTGCTACGAAGCAACCCTGGCTATCGTGGTGTGCGCCGATCCGGCCATCGCGAAAGATTTCTGGCCGCAGGACTGTTCGGCCGCTACCCAGAACATCTTGCTGGCGGGCACATCACTGGGGCTGGGAACGGTCTGGATTGGCATTCACCCAAAAGCAAAGCGGAAGGACCCGGTCAAACAGCTCTTCAGCATTCCTGATGATATGGAGGCTTTGTCCGTTGTAGCTGTGGGGTACCCCGCCGAAAAGAAGGAATCACGGACTCAGTTTGATGCCGCGCGGGTGCATCATGAAGCGTGGTGAATTCGCGCGAATGCAGAATAATGCGAAGCAGGCAGGTCCTGGAGGGTTGGGCATTGGTTAATCATAATCACAACATCCGTCGCCTGTTCCAATACTATGTCTACCGATAGCCGCCAGCGCCTCATTGACCTTTTCCTGCAGCTAGCCGCCATCAATGCCACGTCGGGGGCGGAAAAACCGGTGGCCGAATTTATCAGGACCTTCCTGGCAGAGCGAGGGCTGAGCAGCCACGAGGACGAGGCCCATCTTGTGGGCGACGGCAATGCGGGCAATCTCATCTGTCAGGTTGGCGGCGGCGGGGAGGTGGTGCTCCTGGCCCACATGGACACGGCCCGGCCCACGGAAGAGCTCAAGGTCCAGATCCACGCCGACCGGATCACCTCCGATGGCACGACGATCCTTGGTGCGGATAACCGGGCGGGCGTGGCCGCCTTGCTGCTTGCGCTTGAACAGGCCTCTAGCAATCCCGGGGATTACATTGATTTTACGGTGGTCTTCACGATCTGCGAAGAGATTGGCCTGTGCGGTTCCAAGCACCTGACCCTTGATGAACGCATCAGGACGGGGTATGCCTTTGATTCCTCCCTCAGGCCCGGGCATTTTATCCACGCGACCTACGGTGCTGTCCGGTTCACGGCCAAGGTGCTGGGCAAGGCGGCGCACGCGGGTCTCGAACCCGAAAAAGGCGTGAACGCCATCCAGGCGGCCAGCCGGGCCATCAGTGATATGCTCCTGGGACGGCCGGAGAGCGACCTCACGGTGAATATTGGCACCATCTCGGGCGGGTCGGCGGTCAACGTGGTGCCAGCTGAAACCGTTGTGAAAGGCGAAGTGCGGGGCCGGGAAAAGGCGCGTGTGAATGATACCGTCAGGCAGATCTCAGAGCGTTTCGCCGCCTCAGCGGAGCAGCTGGGGGCAGCGGTGGATTTCACCTCCACCTGGGATTTCGAGCCGTACTACGTGGATGCTGGCCATGAAGCCTACCAGAGGTTGGTCACGGCCATTGAAGCGGCCGGCCTGGAGCCCGTGCCGCACCTGTCCCCCGGTGGGAGCGATGCCAACTTGCTCAACGCCAAGGGATTACCAGCCCTCAACGTGGGGATTGGCGCCCAGAAGCCCCACAGCGACGACGAGTTTATCCTGATCGAGGACCTGGTGAAAAGTGCGGGGATTGCACGGGAGCTGCTGGGGAAGTAGTGGTTTCGGGAACAAGTGCTGACCTTGATAATCTGCAAGCTGCAAAGCCCAAAGGATCAGTGGCAGTGAGAAGCGGGCGTAGATTCAGTTACTCGCTGCTATTTTGCGTTTGCCGGGCGAATGGAATGATGGTAGGGGGACGTAACATGCCGCCATCCTTAAATACGTTGAATTTTTTACGGCAATGACGTAGCTTTTAGCCGTCTCACTCATCAACATAAATGGGAGGTATACTATGAATAAGAGGCTGGCCTCGGTTATTGCAAGGGCGACCCTTGCAGCAGGGCTCCTTGCCATGCTGATCTCAGGCTGCAAACAGAAGGAAAGTGCTGACACCGATTATGACGCCCTGGCCCAGAAGCTGGTCGCCCAGTGTACCAATGTCCAGGAAGGCGACCTTGTCCTGATTACCGGGGGCGTGCGAGATGTGGAATTGCTGGAAAACCTCGCTGTTCAAGTGCGCAAGTTGGGCGCATTTCCGCTGGTCTCTCTGGGAAGCGAACGGATTGACCGCTGTTATTATGACGAGGTTCCGGCGAAATATGATTCCCAGATTCCAGAGTTCGACCTAGCGCTGGCCAACCTGGTCACAGCAGTCATCAGTGTTTATTATCTAGAAACAATAGGGTTGCTGGCGGACGTCCCGGCTGAGCGCATCGCCACGGTCAGCAAAGCCGGCACTCCTGTAAGTGTCCGTATGATAGAGCGCAGCGTACGACAAGTGAACTTAGGCAACGGACTTTACCCAACAGCAGCTCTGGCGAGCCAGTTCGGTGTCACCCAAGATGAGTTGTCGTCGATTTTCTGGGACGGGGTGAATACGGATTACTCCCAGCTCCAGGCGCAGGGCGAAGCGGTGAAGGCGGCTCTTGTCAGCGGATCGGAAGTGCACCTCACAAATCCCAATGGCACCGATCTGAGGTTGCGCATTGATGGGCGCCCGGTTTTCGTGAGCGATGGGGTAATCTCGGACGAAGAAACAGAGCGCGGTGGTGCGGCCTGCCTGGTTTGGCTCCCGGCGGGCGAGGCGTATACGACACCGGTTCCCGGCACAGCCGAAGGAACGGTCGTGGTTGATCACCTTTTTTATCAAGGCCAAGATATCCGGGACCTCACACTGACCTTCGAGGCCGGTAAGCTCGTGTCCATGACGGCCGAATCCGGTCTGGAACGACTCCAGGCGGTGTATGATGCTGCCGGTCCCGGCAAGGACCTGTTTGCCGTTGTCGATGTTGGTCTAAATCCGAACGTGCATATCCCGTCCGGGAGTCAAATGGTGGGCTGGATGCCCGCAGGAATGGTCACGATCGGGCTCGGTAACAATAACTGGGCTGGAGGTGGGAATAGCGCCAACTTCGCATTGGAGGCTCATCTGCCTGGCAGCACTCTCAAGGTAGATGGAAAAATAGTAGTAGAGAACGGAAGCTTGAAGCTCTGAGTTTTCGGTTTTTTCGATAGAAGTATCTGCCTTTTCTTCGCTCCATATAAAGAACGCCCCTGGCCGACCTGGTGGACGTGTTCCGGCAGACGGCGGTGCTGGCCTTCCAGTTCGGCGACGGCTTCAGTAACCTGATCATCCCCACCTCCGGCGTATTGATGGGGGTGCTGACCCTGGGGGGCGTTCCCTGGGAGAAATGGGCGCGGTGGATACTGCCGCTGGAGTGCATATACCTGGTGGTGGGATGCCTGCTGCTGGTGTCGCCCTACCTGATGGGCTGGATGTGAAGCTTGAGGCTTGAGGCTAGGGACTTGAGGCTGGAGGCTGGAGGGTTGAGGCTAATCCTGACGTCAGAAAATAACCATCGGTTGAAGGATAAGCTCCCAGGACTTGACTTTCTCCACGCCGAAGGCTCCGGTTTCGGTCTCATAGGGTCTGCGGTGCTCGTAAAGGAACCCGACCTTCAATCCTGCTAAGACCCTCCCAAAGGGTATGAACCGGGCGTATTCGAACAAAACCCTGGAAAAGCCGCTGCTGATTTCGGACGCGGGCAGCTGCAGCTCTATCGCTGTCAGGCTGTTATCTGACAGCTCCGTACCTCTACTTTGCTTATCTGTTCGCTGGCGTTTGATTGAGAGGCTGATTGTATTGGAGAGTTCCGGTATCCCATACCACCGGTAGCCAGCCTTAAGGTCCCAGAAACGCTTCCTGCCACTTTCGATCCCCTCGCCTTTCACCTTCCACTCCATCCTGAACCACTCCGCCTTGACAACGCAATTGTCGAATAGCTGCTGGATGCCGGCCGTAGCTACGAAACCCGCTGCGCCCGAAGCGGCAACGATTAGCTCATCATCTTCGTCCAGGTCCCAGAAGGTAGCCAGCTGCCCCAGAAAAATGCTCGTTGACCACGGTTCCTGGTAGCCCGCGCCGAGGCTTCTGATCAGGTTGAACTTCTCGCCGACATCGAAATAGTGATAGCTACTGTTTTGCTCCGCCTCCAGGCACGCGGAGAATGCGGCCAGTGGATACCCGGTCAGTTCTATTAGGAAGTAGCCCGGCCTGACAGACCGACGGACAAGGTCCCGGTAGAGCTTGACCTCATCCTCTTCCCAGAGAGTGAAATCCCTATCCTTATCCAGGTCGACAAAGAGGCTGCCATAACTGCGATAAGGCCGCAGCACCAGCGCGGTGCCCCAGTCTCGCTCCAGCCATTTCCAGTGTTTGGCTGGTGCCGGGTTCAGGTATCCGACGGAACGGAAAAAATACCCCTCCATCTGGCCGGCGGCTACTCCAACATGTATGAAAACGCAGAGGCCTGCAACGATGCTTCCTCGGAAGAAGTGACCCATATCAGTTCAAGTGAGCTCCATATAGATTGAACCTATACGAACTCCTCTCCATTAACATCAGAAGTCGTCCGGCACCAGTCAATAATGTGGGACAGCTCATCCAGCCTCACCGTCCGGCCACGCTGCCCAATGGACTTGACCACCTCCAGTACCCGCCGCGCCATGTGATCGTCTTCGTCAACCCCGATTTGCTCAAACGCCCATTTGATTGAAGACAGGCCCGCCATGTGGTCCAGTGCGACGTTCATCGTCCGGCCCAGGAACTCAGGCTCGATGCTCTGGTAGTGCATGGGATTCCGGGCGGATGCATGGGTGTGAACGCCTGCGCAATGGGTGAACGCGTTTTCACCCACCAGAGGGAAGTTAACCGGAATTGGCACTTCAGAATGTTGACTGACCAGCTGGTAAAGCTCGGGAAGCCGCTTGAAATCCCAAGCATCCGTTTCCTCGAAGTCCACCGCTAAAGCATAAAGTAGCTGAGCCAGATCCACAATGCCGACCCGCTCACCCAGGCCAAGTATCGTGGCATCGATAACTTCCGCCCCGGCACGGTAGCCATCCAACGCATTTGCCAGGGCCAGTCCCCGGTCGTTATGGCAGTGTACCGCTATCTTCGGGTATAGATCACGGTCGGCCAATTCGCCTTTCAGTCGCAATACATAATCGTACATACTGCGCGGTGAACCCGGTATCATATAACCGGTAGTATCAGCAACGCTGATAATATCAGCCCCCGCCTGAACCGCAGCTGCGGAAGCATCCATCACGTTCCGGAACGGGGAGCGCACGGCGTCTTCCGGGGTATACCGGATGAGAAGTTCCGGCTTCCGCTCCTTCCCGTAGGCAATCACCTCGGCTATCTGATCGACGGCCCGGTGCAGTTCCTTTTTATGGACGTGGGTCAGGCGATCATCCGAGACACAGAAAAAGACACCCAGGAATCCGACTCCGCACTCCAGGGCCAGATCCACGTCCTCTTTTAAGGAGCGGGAATGAGCGCCGATAATCGCTTTGAATCCATGTTGGGAAATCAGCCTGGTGGCATTGTAAATATCCGGGCTGACCCTGGGGTGCCCTGCCTCAATGATATCAACACCCACCTGGTCGAGAAGCTCAGCGATAGCCAATTTAATATGGCCGTCAAAGAATACGCCGGGGGTCTGTTCACCTTCCCGTAACGTACTGTCAAGAATCTGTATCATTTTAGTCGGTGCTATTTCTTTATGAGGCCCTGTATATGTCAAGACTTGCTCGTTAGTGTCATCAGACAGGCTATTATGCCATGAGTGTATCCAGCATGGACTTGAGTACTTTTATCGACTGCCAATACTCCTCTAAATGGATACGTTCTTCCGGCGTATGATCAAGGGCTGAGTCACCGGGTCCGTAGGCCACAATGGGACAACCCCACACCGGACCGACGACATTCATGTCCGTGGTGCCCGTCTTAAGCACGAACCGGGGGCGGGCCTGCTGCTCCCGGATGGCTGCCAGGAAGGCCCGTACCAGGGGTGAATTCTTCTGACCCATAAATGCTTCTTCCCGGTTCATGACCTCCCATTCGTATTGACCCGCAGTGGCCGATGCCAGAATGTCGATAATGACAGGCTCCAGGTCCTCCGTAGCAATGTCGAGGGGCAGGCGAAACCCGGCCTCCAGTTCGGCAGTGCCGTAAGCGCCTTCGTCGGTGGTGGCGATACGCCGCAGGAACGGCGAGAGTCGCTGGAATTCCCTTTCGCGCTCTGCATTGACCCTATGGCAGTAGTTCACCATGGCGTTCCA
>Ga0209976_10000989_pt1 | contig 17166 bp, 3 predicted proteins | sample SumtaG_FD_182806 | JGI IMG/M metagenome (GOLD analysis project Ga0209976, IMG submission 182806) | Deep subsurface microbial communities from Indian Ocean to uncover new lineages of life (NeLLi) - Sumatra_00157 metaG (SPAdes) (version 2) | ecosystem: Environmental > Aquatic > Marine > Oceanic >...
CTCCAAATCAGCATCTCTTAATACAATTGCCGCTGAATTCCCTCCCATTTCTAAAGAATACTTAATTAATCTTTGAGAGCATTTTTCTGCTATTTCCTTGCCTACTTCACTACTGCCTGTAAAAGAAACCATATCTATCTCACTATCAACCAGCATTGAACCTACCTGCCCTCTGCCCTGCAGTACCTGAAACACATCTTTTGGCACTCCTGCCTGCCAAATTAACTTAGCTAACTCAGCACTCACTAATGGTGTTTCTTCTGAAGGCTTAAATATTACTGTATTTCCTCCCATTAAAGCCGGTACAATTGACATTAAAGCTGTAGATATCGGATAATTCCAGGGCTTAATTGCCGCCACTACTCCAATACCACCATACTTTATCATACTAATATCTTTTGTATCAGTTTTTTCTAAATAATCCACTATTTTTTCATTTTCCAGCTTATCTATTTTCTTAGCTTGAGCCTGAGTTAATTCAGGTCTGATTACCTCATATCTTAATACTCTCATAGCTTCCTTAGCTAAATATTTAACATCTCCTGCACTGTCTTTTACCTCTCCTATACCTTCTGCTAATAGTTTTCCCATCTCTAAACTGATCTTTTTCCCTAAATAGCCTGCATTCTTTTCCAATAAACCAGCTAATTTCAGCATTATCTTGCCTCGCCTTTCTAAAGAAACCTCTTTCCATAAGTCTAAAGCTTCTCTGGCTCTTTCCACTGTTTCCTCTACTTCTAACTTATTAGCAATTTTCACTTCTCCCAATATCTTGCCATTAGTCGGATTAATTGATTTCAATACTGCCATAATATCCTATATATTATCATTTTTCCCCTTATTTGTCCTCTTCAATTAAATTAACAGGCAGTAATCCACCACTACGATCGTAGCTCTAAATCCCTCTCTGTTAATATGTTGTTCCTCCTCTACTTGAAAATTAACTTCAAATCTACTATATTAAAACTATGCAATCTGCCCAGCTTTCTGTTAAAACAATCTATAAATCCACCTTTCAAACAATTAAATCTCATCCCCTCTTCCTTCTGGCTGTTATTGCCATTACCTCAGCTATTCAATTCCCCATTAGTTTCTTCAAAGGCTACACCAGCAATGAAACACTTTCCTCTGTTTTAACTCTATTATCCTGGCTTACCAGCTCCATAATCGCTATTGGCTTAATCAATACTTTTCTAAATCTTATCGACACCAACACCAGGCAATTTCCTTATCTTTATAACAAAATCCGCCTCCTTCTCCAATATCTTATTGCCTCCAGCATCTTTGGCATTATTATCACCTTTGGTTTTATTCTCCTTATTGTTCCCGGCATTATCTGGGCTATTCAATTCCAATTCTATTCTTATCTTATTGTCGATAAAAGCCTTAACTTTAAACAAGCTTTAAGACAAAGCAAAACTCTGACTAAAGGATATAAAAAGAAGCTCTTTCTTCTGGGTGCCTCTCTTCTTTTTCTTAATCTTCTGGGCTTATTAGCCTTTGGCTACGGCACTTTACTGACTATTCCCCTCTCTACCCTTATCCTTAGCCATACATATCGTGTTTTAAATCCTAAAATAGGTATTTCTCAAGATAAAATTGAACCTGCTCCTATTGAATCTGTTCCACCCGAATCAGAAGTATTTATAGAAAATCCTGAAGAAACCATTAATCCAGAACATATTGTTGACGAACCTCCGCCAATTATCTCCCCTGAACAATTAAACAAAAGCTAAATCAATTATTGACAATTGTATTACAATGTAATACAATACACTTATGTTAAGAACATCAAAAGTAATTTCCATATCTTTACCTCCAGAAATCTTCACTCGCCTTGAAACTATCCGTAAACAAACAAGTAAAACACGCAGTCAAGTAATTAAAGATCTCATTAGAAAATATGAAATCGACCAAGCTTGGAATCAACTCTACTCTTGGGGACAAAATACTGCTGAAAAATTCAATATTTCCACTGAAAAAGACATATTAAAAATCATTAATGACTAAGGTTGTTTTAGATACTAATGTATATATTTCAGCCATAATCTTCGGCGGCAATCCTAGAAAGATAATCAAGCTGGCTCAAAATCAAAAAATCCAAATATACATATCTGCTTCAATTCTTTTAGAAATAGCTCAAAAACTTAAACATAAATTCTCTTGGAATACAAACCAAGTCAAACACGCCATCAAAACTATCTCTAAAACCACCACTCTAGTTCACCCATCCGACCCAACTGATGACAAAATTATTGACTGTGCTTTGGAAGCTAAAACTAAATATATAGTCTCAGACGACAAACATCTATTATCTTTAAAAAAATACAAAAATATCAAAATTCTCCCCCCAGCTCAACTCCTCAATCTCTTGCCGTTTTAAAATCACCCCCTGCTCTCCATCAAATTCTTCTCTACTATACTCAAACGGAATCATTGTTTCCTGTTCTTTTTCTTCATAATCAAACCACTTAACTAAAATCACTCCATTACTTCCACTCAAACCTCTATTTCTCAACTCTTCATCAACCAGTTCAGCAAAATCCTCAGCTTGCCAATCTCCTTCTTTCTCAGACACTTTCACAACTATCTGCTCCCCACTATCAGCTAAGCTCACTATTATTGTCTCTGGCGGCGTTGCCAACCACAAATCTACCTCTCCAGCAACCCTAATTTCTCCAGCTTCTTCAATCTCCACATCCACCTCTTGTATATCAACTTCTTGTATATTTTCCTCTACCCCTCCTTCTCTCAAAACCTTTCTCACTCCTTCTAATAAATTTCTATATCTTGAGTTAACCTCTATCTTTTCTGCTGTATTTAGGTCGCCATATCCCTCTCCCTCTCGACTAGAACTCCAAAAATTTATAGGATCACTTGTATCAATTTTGCCTTCAACCCCTTCAGTATAAGAAGTCAAACCTTCACCAAGTATTGACGAAGTAAAATATTCTCTCGTCTCAGATGCATTAAGAAAATCAAGGTTTAAATTAACATTAGTATGCTCAAATCTTTCCTCTAAATCAGCCTGCATATCCTCAAAACTATCAAAATCATTTACTCCTCTCAAAGATATTTCAACAACCAAACCTTCAGCTAACTGGATTATTAACACTTTCTCTAAACCCTCTTGACTCCCTTTATTAAATACCATTTCAGCAATCTCCATTTCAGTCTTTTGATTCTCCTCATCTAACGTCAAAAGCCTTCTTTTTCCAAACAAATTCCAAAACCCATCTCTCGCTCTCTCAAATAAATTTCCCTCATCTGTCTGTCCTGTTACTTTTGCCAACAAACCAGCCGCATTAGCTGCCACATTCCAAAACCCTTTCATTGTAGAATTTTCTGTCTTTCCAGCAGCCTCTCTCCATACTTTCTCTAAAGAAAGAGGACTTAATCCAGAATTTACATAGGTAATTTCATCCCCCCCTCCACTCTTATTCTCTTCTAATCCTTCCAAATTACTCTCAGGCAGCCTCAAGGTTGAATTATCTTTTATCAATCTAAGCATTACTGAAGGATAATCAACTTTTCTAATTATTTTAGCCACTTGAATTATCACATCTCTATAATTAACATCCCTAAAATAGTTTGTCATTTTAGAAAAAGATAAAAGAAGCATAGAAACCTCTTCAGGTGGAGCTACATCACTTTTCTGGCTAATTTTCAATAAAATATCAATATTACTCTCCAAATCAGTTGTTAAATTTGAAACTTCAATGTCCCATTTTAATTCCCTAAAAGCACTATTTACTAATTCAATATTGCCAAAATTTAAGCCATTCAATAACGAAATAGTCGCCATTCTCTGGCTTTTATTTAATATTACATGAGATCCCAAATCTATAAAAGAAACATCTCCTTTTTTATTAACAAAGATATTACCTGGGTGCAAATCTGCATGCACTCTTCCGGTTGAAATTATTTCTGCCAATATTTCAGATAAAATCGTCTGATTTATCTGTTGATCTGATAAATTATCATAACCCGACTCTTGAAAAGCTTGACTGTCCATTCTTACCATATCATAATATGCTCTTAGCTGAATACCCTCTGCTTCTGTTTCAAAAATAACATCACTACTTGTATATATTACTTTTGGTACAAAAATCTTTTTTCTTCTAAATAGATTTCTAATATTTACGTCTCTTGTGAATGCTTTAACAAAATCTGCTTCTTGAGAAAAATCTAATTCTCTCTTTACAGCATCACTAATTTGAGAAGAAAAATCTTTTGGCATAACTTCTGCCACACCCTCTTGAGACAAAACTTTTAATACTTCATCAAGCACTCTCAAATCATGTTCTAAATTATCAATCTTTTGCGCAGAAGGCCTCTTAAATTTACCTACTAATGTTCTTCTTTGTTTAATAAATGGCAGCCATCTATTTTTTATTTCCACTGTAAGCTTGACTGCTTGCTTATTAGATGCCGCACCTATTAACTCATCAATAGATATAATTTGTATCCTATTATTTTCATTCAATAAATCCAGATCCTCTAAATATAACAATAAGGCTCTTTTACTCACCACTTCTCCTTCTGTCTGAGCCTTTCTCAGATGCTCCTTATAATCTTCTGGAACCCATTCTTGCTCAGCTAAACTTTGTGCTACTTTTTTCCCAACAACACCCATCTCACTTAGTAAAAGAGAAATCGTTTCTCCAGAACTTAGCTCAACCCCTTCAATCTGAGAATTTGATATTTTATTTACTAATTTAATAATTAATTTTGAGCCATGAGCAACATCAGAACTATCAATAATTACTGTAAATATTTTTCTAAATAATTGAAAATTTGGCGCCTCCTCTGTAAACAAACTAGATGATAACTCTTGAAGAAAAAGCTTTTTTTGTTCTTCAGCTGTTTCTATCTCAGAACTACTAACAGCCTCTAAATCAATTATTCCTTCAGCTCCCATTAACAATCTTTTATATAAAACTTCTCTTTCATCATCTGTCATCATAGCCACGGCTTTGGGAAAACTATCCAGATGACCATCAAATTCTTGTTCAATCTTTCTAATATTAAGTGATTTTTCCTGAGATATTCCCAACAACCATAACACTGCCTTAGATTTTTCTTCACGATTTAGTTCTGCCAATCTATTATAAATATAAGTTTGAGGAGAAGTATCAAGGTCGTCTTTTTTTCCTTCATCACTCATTCGCATTGAAGAAATCTCTCTTAATTTTTCCGGTGTTAATGAAGCTGAATTTTCAACAAGATTTAAAAAATAATTTCTAGCTAAAGATGAATTAGGTTTATAAAAAACCAATAAATCTAAAAACTCATCTACATTAGTAAGAATTTCTCTTCGTTGTGAAATTTCCAACCTTAATAACTGAGTAGAAAATCCTTCCTTCAAGCTTGAATCTTGAGTAAATAAGAGCAGTAATTGTTTACTTATTGCCAACTTTTCTTGCTCATTTTTTTCACTTCCTAACTCCATCCTCAACATCATTTCTAAATGAATATCTCTAACAATAGATGGAAAAGAAACTGTTTTTTCTAATAATGCTATTCTATCTTTAATATCTATATCTAAATCCAATAGCATTTCTTCTATTAAAATTAATCTTTCTTGCTCAAACTTCTGTCTAGAAGATCCATATTCATCTTGGTACATGTTATATGCTTTTAATTCATCCTCAAAAGTTTCTTTTAAACTAGGGCTAAGAGTATTAAAAGCAAACCTCCTTAATAATAAATCAGGAAATAATTTCTTTAACTCACCAATGCCTTTAAACTTGTCTGTTCGGCCATCTTGAGATTCTTTTACTCCAGAGTATTTAGCAAATGAGAAATTTGGTGAAGTTTTTTTTCCATAATCCTCATCCGTACTTCCGCTTTTGTTAGAATCATAAGTCAAAATAAATCTCTGTTTCATCTCTTCATCTTCTGCTAAACTTGCTAAGGAAAATAACAACCAATCTCTATCATTAAATGTTTCATATAAATTGGCCACAACCCAATCCGACGCCTCTAAACCATATTTATTAACAATACTCTTTATTACCTCTTCATTCCAAAATAAATAATCTTCTCCTATCTGCTGTCTACTCTCTTGAGGAGATTCACGTAATAATATCAAAATATTAACTATTCTCTGAATTTCAGTGGTAACATCATTAATTCTTATTAGTTCTTTAATTAAATAATCCAACTCAATATCTGATAATAAATTTTCTTGAAGAACAAAGCTTTTCAACAAAATACTTTTTAAAACCAGACCACTTTTTTCACATTCCTTAATTGCTTCAATAAAAGCTGTTTTACTATCCATATTTTGCTGATTAATAATAAAAGAAATATTAAATGATTTTTTCAAAAATTGAGGTTTTTTGGCAAAAAAACTATCATCCTCTGGAGAAAGATTATATAACTTTGTGTATAATTCAAATAATAATTTATTTTCTTTCAAATTATCTCCTTGTTCTGGCATATAATCTAATCTGCCGCCAATATTATCTAATAATTTATCTCCAGACCAAGGATTTTTTTCTATCAGCAACAATAAATCAGACAATGAAAGCATATTAGAAACAGCTCCAGAATCTACTTTTCTTAAATTTTCAATTACTAAGGCATTTGAAACATGACCCTCTTTCAAATCATTAATATACTGCCAAACTAACCATTGCGAAAAATCACGATGACCACCATACATTGTTATTTTTTTCCTTGCTACCCACTCTTCAACAGTTAAATCAGAATTTTCAGCTTCAAATAATCTACGAGCTGTTGTCTTAGCTCTCATCATCACTCCGGATCCAGGCTCACTAATCCAACCAACATTAACTTTTTCATAACCCAACGGAAAAGACTTTTGGTAGGTCATTACAACCAAAACTTCTTTTAAAGCTTGAAACACACCAGTCCTACCATCAAAAACAATACTATCTGCCTTAAAAATTTCTGTCCTATTTACATTCCATTTAATTAAATCACTACTACTACTATAAGACCCATGTAAAGATCTTCTAGGAGACAACAGTAAAAAGGTATTTGGTGTTAAATTATCTATTTTACTTAACATCGCAGTCATTTGTTGCCTTGATAAAGTATTTAAATATTTTTCCCAATCAGAAAGTTCTCTTTGTCCCATTATTATTTCCGAAATTAATCTTGATTCTTCTGAAGAAACATTTAGTTCTTTATCTAGTATTTCTGATAATAAATCAATTTCTTCATCTTGAGCCAAATCCAACTCAACATCTACAACATCCAAAGAAAGTCCTAATTGCATTGAAGTTAAAAATTTATCCACATTTTCCTGTTTTCTTAAATCATAAGATAACGAACCTTGCTCCTCCATTAGCCTTCTTCCTTTATCAAGTCTTTCTTGCTGAATTCTCTCAAAATTTTGTTGTTGATAAGTTTTATCAAATTCATAAAAAACAGACAACAAAACGTCTTCAGCTAAAACACCCAGTCTATATTCTTCTATCAGTTTATTAAACCAAATTGCCTCTTCAGAAGAAAAAATTGAATAATCTAAACTAGAAATATATTGATCAATAAAACCATCAGCTCTTTTCTCTAAATCATGCAATCTCTCTAAAGACGACAATAAAATATCTTCACCATCATCATATTTCTCAATTTGCGAATTAAACTGTTGACTTGTTATCACAGTTTCAACATCATTGAAATTACGAATTTGTCCTCTTATATCATATATATCATTTTCTTGAGAGATGCTTGCTGAAAAGTTTTGCCTAAGCAAATAGCCCTTATCTTCACCTAAACTAGTTTGTTCACCATCAATGTGTACAATATTAATTCTAGGATCAGAAATTAGTTCTAAAAATGTATAAAACAATAGTTTTTTTTCTACTCTAACTATTTCTTCTTTTTGTTGCTCAAGAAATGATTTAGCTAAACCCACTCTTTTCTTTTGTTGAATTAAACTATATATAGTCCAATATTCTTCCTGAGTCTTTGCTTCTATTAATAACTCCTCTAATTCAAGCAAACTCGCTTCTAATAACTGCTCCGTCTCTTCATACACTTTGCTAGGCTCAGATAACCATTGCAACAAAGACGAGTCTAATAATTCCATTTCTTTATTGGTATTTACAATTGGCAATTTATCATCAGCTAAGGCATCCTCAAGTTTTCTAATCCTATCAATTACTTCTGGATGAGCCGCATCGTCTCTTCCATGAGTTAGCCCAAAAACACGATGCATTTCAATCAAAGCTTTAGGGTTATAACCTGATTTTGCTAAAAGCCTTAAAGCTTGAGTATCTGCTCTATATTCTTCTGCATGTATATAGCCTGAAGCTATTCTTTGAAGAATATCATCTTCTATTCGCTTAACATATTCATCTCCCAAAGTATTTGCATGTTCAATCTCATGAGCCATGACTGCAGCTAAGTGGTCCTCTCTTAAATCAAGTCCTTGCTCTAATAAATACTTTGCGTAACCTCTACTAATCACAATTGCTTTTGCCTTTAGATGATAGAAAGCATCCACCCTGTCAGAATCTAAAACAATAACTTCAATGTCTTTAGCTACCCCTAATTTTTTACTAACCTTGGAAATTAATTTTGAAAATTGATGATTTTTAGATAATATTTCACCTTTTTCTTCTAATGCTAATTCCTCCGACACTAAATTTTTATCCCCCTTCTCTTCTTCAGCCTTTTGTTCAAAACGACTTTGAACATTCTGTAAAGCCCTATTTATCCCCACAACAACATTTCTTAAATAATCTAAAAACCCAACTACATAGTTCCTATCTTTCAACTCATAATTCTCTCTTCCTGCAGAATGACTCTTTATTTTAGTCCCCATAATAATCCTGCTTTGTTTCCAATCTTCATTTGCCTTTTCCACAGCATTTCTGGCCGCTAATAAATACGAATCATCTGGATCAATTAATTCCTCTTCCTCTCCTTCTTCAATCTGCACATCTCCTTTTCTCCATCTTTTCCATGCTCCAGCAATGCTAGTTCTAATTTCTCCGAAAATACCGCTGATAATATTTCGAGAAGCAAGAAATCCTCCCGCCAACGGTACAACTGGCACTTGAACATATTTCAAGTATTCATCTAACAACGCTACAGGATTCTTACCATTATTTATCTCATCAATAAAAGCAAATCTTTCCGGATGTGTGTTTTTAAAATCTGGGTCAGTAAAATACAAAACAACACTATCTGCCAAATCTTCATTAGCAGCTTTTTCTAAAGGCATTGAAAGTGGAGCTTTTAAATATAAATTTTGATAACCTATCGAATAATCAGTTGGAGGAAATTCTCTATTTGGATCTTGTAAAACTGAATCATTCCAAAATATTCCTTCAAAAGCTGTAGTCAGATCACTTTTAACAAATTTACCGTCTGCTGTCCTCTGATATCTCATCAGATGAACAAACTCATGCATTAAAGAATTTGTGCCAACTTCCCCCTCTGGAGAAATTAAGTAAAAATGAGACAAGCTTGAAGAATATTTTTCTGTATAGTCAATACTGATAACCAATACTGTCCCATCTTGTAATAAGTCATTACCTGAAGAAGCATAATAAGTTCCTTCACTTGATATTTCAGTCCCAAGTACTTTAGTAATCCTTATAGGCTCTCCTGTGTTTAAAAAACTGGCAAAAGATTCTAAATTTTGTATAGCTTCAGCAAAATCAGATATTTCTTTTGAGCTAATTCCTTCAGTGCCACGAAAATCTATTTCTATAGAATCACCGCCGCTATTTACAAAAACTAAGTTTGGAATACTATCAGGATGAAAGTTTACATTTTTACCTTCAACTTCAGCTTCTAAAAACAAACTAGTCACACCATCAGGCAACATTGTTTCTTCTTCCACCATTTCTTCTTCCTTCACAACTTCTGTTTCTTCTTGTATAAGTTGGCTTATTTCGTTTTGAGATTGTTGCCCCATTGCTCTCTGATAAGCTTCTCTAAAAGTTTGCCAATAAACTAAAGACTTATCTTCCCTAAAAGAATAAGGCTCTAAACTCTTACCATCAGCATTAACTGTAGTAAATTTTGTTATTTTTTCTTCAGAGTTAACTATTTGGATATGAATCGTATTAGAATCTACTAAATCTGCTTCGTTTATCCAGGTATCTGATGAAGCAACAATCCTTGTAAGATGTACGCCTTCTTTAATATCTCCAACTAGATCGTTTGATCCACCAACTAATCCTGGTATATCAATTAACCTTAACACCAAATCCGTTAGATAAACATCTATATATTCATTAAAAGAATATGGCTGTGACTTTTGACCTTGCTCACCATCAAAATCCCAATGAATCCATAAATCCTTATTTTCTTCAAGTCTATTAAGTATGTTTGGAAAAGAGAAAAGTCTCTGCGCGAACCCAGGCATATCCAACACTCCTACCTCACCATCTCCATCAGAATCAGCTAAATAAATCAAAGCACTAAAATCAGCTAAATCACCCACAAACATCATTGTTCTTCTTTCTCTACTAAAAGAAGAAAGTGGTGAGGTCTCGCCTTCTTGAAATGAACCGTCTTCATTATATGGAGTACCATCACCATCTAGATCCTTCCAGGCCTGTCCTTTTCTATTATTCATATACCTCAAAAATTCTCTAAACTGCATAACATATGTTCCACCCTCTGCATAAGCTTTGTCCAATCCTTTCAAATCTTTAAACGAAAAAGAGACAAAAGCATCTCCCTCATGAACAGTTACCGGAGCTCCATTAGGAAACAAATTATTGAAAAGATGCATAACTGAATCCATATTCCCTTGGAAAACTCCATCTATAGGAGTTGCTATAATATCTTCCAATATTTCTCTTACTGATTCTTTGTCTTCAATCTGTCCTGTTCCACTAGGATTCCATGTCATATTAGCTATTTCTTGTCCTCCTAATTCTGGAGACATTAAATAACGAGGAACACTCATTAATATTGTTTCACCAGTCTTAGGATTTATTGAAATAACTAGGATGATATCAGCATGACCTTGACCTCCCCAATCTCTTTCAGTATCAACTTCTCCTCCTTCATCAGAAGCTAAGATTCCAAAAGTAATGTAATCACTAGTTAGTTTTTCAGCCAACTTGGTAGTGTCAATATTGCCTTTTTCATCTATCGCATCAATCCTAAAGACAAAATCAAGTTGTTCGCCTGGTTTCATCGCCACAAATCTATCCATTCTGCTCGATTGAGCTTCATCTAATATAGATCCTAGGAAAAATTCAACTACTCCTCCTTCATATTCAACTACTGCTTCAGCTGTAGGTTGAACTTCTTCTGTTGGAAGTAACTCATACTCATCTCCCTCACTTATAGTAACTTCAATTAAAGGTTGTAATCCCTCGACTATCTGCTCTATCTGTACCACAGGCGGTATTGTTGAAACCATAGGGTTAATTGTCGTCGGGCCAATATTAGCCATAGTCACAGCAATCCAAAGGATAGAAACCACTACTAAACCAACCACTGGCTTCCATAGTTTTTGTAAAAATGTTATTGGCTTTTCTTTATTTTGTCTTCGATTAGCAAAGATATTGCTAATTTTAGCTCCGGCTTTAACTATCTGAGTTTGTAATTTATATTTAACTGATTGCTTTTGTTCATTCTCTATCAAATTAGCTAATAATTTCTCTTGTTCGTCTTGCTCAGCTCTAACAATTCTCTCAGTCAAAGATAGAGCTGTAATAACTTGCTCTGCAGGTACAGCATCTTCTTCCTTTGGAAAATACTTCTGTGATTTTTGTATCTTTTCTACATCCGTAATTAATCTATCAAGCTGTTCAGCATAAGCCCTTGATTTTCTATCTCTACTACCTTGATAATGGTTTCTTAAAACAACTAAGTCAGAAAGAACATCTTCAAAATATTTATGAAGTTTTTCATAATAAACCGTGCCTAAAATACCATTGATATTTTCCTCAGTTAAACCTAGGCTTTTTAAATCATTTATTAAACTATTAATTTGGGGATTAATTTCCCTAGCAATAAATAAGAAGTCACTTTGATAATCAAAGTTGTATAAAAACAACGAAGAAAGTAAGTCTACCCCTTCACCACTAAAACCAATATTGCTTATTAAACCATCAACACTTGATTTTAATTGTTTTACTAACTTTAAAGTCTTTTCAGCAACAAAACTATTAAATTTATCCTCATCCAAAACAGAAATATCTAGTTCGTCATCTCCTCGAATTTCATCATGCATTTTCATCCTGATTTCTTCTTCTAATTCATTTCTAATGCTTTCTTCATTAGTCCAATCAATAGTTTCATTATCAGTAAACTCATGCCAAATATTCGGCAGCTGTTCTTCAAAAATATCCTCATAACTACTATTAATTTTAACTACTCTTTGATCTCTGGCTGCTTCAGACAACTCTTGAGCCGCTCTTTCTTCAATAGCCTGCTTCAAATCCGCCAATTTAGTCACTCTTTTTACATCATCTATCCTCAAAGAGTCAATAATATCTAAAGCCTCTTCCTTTGTCATTATTGACCATCCGACTACTATCTCAGGCAACTCCATCTCATCAGCCTTTTCAAGAACATCTTCAATAAATACTCGTCGCTGCTCTGCTTCCTCATACTCAACATAAAGTAAACCTGCTAATCCTTCTCTAATATTCTCTGCTTCTTCAGATAATGAAGAGTCAATAACTCTCAAAATTTCATCATTAAAATCCTGCTTTTCTAATTCTTGAACAATAATCTCCTCTAATTCTTCAGGACTAGCACCGTCAATATATGCTTGCGGATAACGACTATCTATTGATGTCGCTAACTCATACAGCACTTTCTCTGCATTCTCCTCCACCTGATTACCTAACTTTAACAATTCATCCATCACTTTAACCATCACCTGGAATTCAAACGCTTTCTGTCTTCTTTCTTTACTCAGCCTCTCAGCCTCTTCAGCTAGTTTTTTAGCTTCTTCTGCCTGTTTAGCACTAATCCAAATATCTAGCTCTTCACTTAATTGACTCAATGCTTCTTCTATCTTTAATAATTCATCTATCCTCCTCACTCTTCGGCCCAATGATCTCTCTTCTAACATTCTTTCTAGTTCTGATATAAACCTGGCTGGAGATCTAGGTGCTCCTCCTTTTTCTGTTGTTACTTTAATCCCATTATCTTCTAATATTTGTCTTGCTTCAGCTACAGCACTATAAGTTTCATTTACCCCCGGCAATATCTTTATCTGTTGTAAAGGTTCACTTAAAGTGGCTACAACATTTAAAATGCTCTCTCTCAAAATACCTCTTTCTTCTTTAGACTTCTGCCTTTCTGCTTCTCTAACCCCAGCTCTTCTCTCTGCTTCAGCCAACTCTTGAGCCGCTCTTTCCTCAATATCTTCCTTCAAATCCTCCAATTCAGCGGCTTTTTTTACACCATCTATCCTCAAAGAGTCAATAATATCTAAAGCCTTATCTCTTGTCATTATTGGCCATCCTGCTATCATTTCTGACAAATCTATTTCCCTTGCTGTCTCAAGAACTTCTCTCGTAAAATCCCTTCTTTCTTCTACTTCTACATATTCCGGATAAAGCAAATCTTCCAATCCTTCTCTAATATTCTCTGCTTCTTCAGATAATGAAGAGTCAATAACTCTCAAAATTTCATCATTAAAATCCTGCTTTTCTAATTCTTGAACAATAATCTCCTCTAATTCTTCAGGACTAGCACCGTCAATATATGCTTGCGGATAACGACTATCTATTGATGTCGCTAACTCATACAGCACTTTCTCTGCATTCTCCTCCACCTGATTACCTAACTTTAACAATTCATCCATCACTTTAACCATCACCTGGAATTCAAACGCTTTCTGTCTTCTTTCTTTACTCAGCCTCTCAGCCTCTTCAGCTAGTTTTTTAGCTTCTTCTGCCTGTTTAGCACTAATCCAAATATCTAGCTCTTCACTTAATTGACTCAATGCTTCTTCTATCTTTAATAATTCATCTATCCTCCTCACTCTTCGGCCCAATGATCTCTCTTCTAACATTCTTTCTAGTTCTGATATAAACCTGGCTGGAGATCTAGGTGCTCCTCCTTTTTCTGTTGTTACTTTAATCCCATTATCTTCTAATATTTGTCTTGCTTCAGCTACAGCACTATAAGTTTCATTTACCCCCGGCAATATCTTTATCTGTTGTAAAGGTTCACTTAAAGTGGCTACAACATTTAAAATGCTCTCTCTCAAAATACCTCTTTCTTCTTTAGACTTCTGCCTTTCTGCTTGTTCTGCTGCTTCTACAGTTCTCTTTGCTTCATCAGCTACTCTTTGAGCTTGCTCTGCTACCTTCTTTGCTTCTTCTGCAACTTCAACTCCTTCACGCTTTGCTTGTTCTGCGGCTTCAGCTTCCTTTTTAGCTTGCTCTGCGGCTTTCTCCGCCGCCTCTGCTTCTGCTACTTTTCTGTCAGCCGCTTTTTCTGCCTCTAATCCACTCTTCGTTCTATTTAGAATACCATCAAACAATTCTCTTCCTCCCTCTGCTAAAAATGGAAATTCTTCATCCCTATTATATGAAGAAAAATACAAATCAACATTACCTTTCACATAATTAATATCAGAAATATCTCCTTTTTCTGCCATTTCTGAAAAAATACTCGATATTACCTCTCCAAAACTAACAAAACTAGCTCTATTCTGAACAAAAGAAATTCCTTTCATTGCTTCTCCTGCTACAGACATTAATTGTCCTGTAAACTTAGGAATATCCTCTCTAAAAGCTTCTTTATGAATCGAATTCCAACCCATTTCTCCCTCTCCATTCCCTGTTAAAATTTCATAAAAGCTTTTTTCACCTTCTCCAAGATTAATACCCCTTGATCTTCTATTCACTTCTTCAAGAATCTCTAAAATCTTTGCTTTATCATTAGCTGAAAAATACAAAACCATACTATCCGGCCTACTCATCAATCTAGAATCAACACTTGATATGTTTTTAAACACATTAATCATTTTCATTGATGCTTGTAAATCCAGCTCTATCAATCTATTTTCTATTTCCTTAAAAATTATTGGAAGATATTCATAGTTTACATTTAAATAAATTCTTCCAACATTCTCTGTCCCCTCATTTCTCTCAATTGCATGAACACCTCTTTCGTTAAATTCTAATTTTTTACCACTTACATTCAATTCACTATTATCAAAAGGTTTTTCATACCAATAAGGCGAAAGATTAGCATAGATTTCGCGATCTTCAATTGGAATTTGGCCAATTTCCATTAAGTCCCTGCTTTTTTCAATAAACTTGCTTAAATTGGCACCAACAAGACTTTGATCCATAAATAACATTGTTTCCTCTGAAATATCACCTTCACTATAAAAAGAACGATAAAGAACATCTTTCAACGACTTTCCATTCTCTTCTGCATAATTTACTGCATTTTTAATTGATGCAGAATAATTAGGATCTCTCAAAATTTCCTCTATTATTCCAATCAATTCTCTTGAATTATCTTTAGTATTTCCTAATTCAATTTCACCACTATCAGTCAAAAGATTATTCAAAGTATCTAACTCTTGCTTTTCTGTTTCTGCTAGTCTTTCTAACTCTTCTCCTACTTGTCTATCTGCTTCTGCCTCCTGAGCTGCTTTATCTCTAGCCATATTTTCTGCTTTTGCTGCCTCAAGAATCGCCTCTTTAGCCTCATTTCTAGCTAAAACACTAACATTTTCAAGATTTCCTCCTAATGTCCTTAATATATTTGCTGCTTTATTTAATTGATCTGCTGTCAAATCATATTCTTCTAATGGCTTCAGCGCCTTCATTAAAGTAGAGGAAGTTTGAGGCACTCCTCCTCTAGCAGTTCTTACATTAAATCCTAACCCATCCAAATCTTTCCTTGCCTGTACTGCCGCAGCATTAGCTTCTCTATTTCCTCTCAATAAATCAACTGCTTCAAGTGGATCAAGTAAATTGTCTACTGCATCAGCTATTATATTCCCAACAGCTCTTCCAACATTCTGTAAATTTGCTCTTGCTTGATTAAGCAAACCTTTATCTCTAGCCTCTACATTACCTTTCAACTCATCAAAATCTCCTTCAACATCTGATAAATTATCTTCAATTTCATTTTGCCTGCTTTCTATTTCCCCCAATCCATCTCTTATTATGTCCTTCTGCTCCCCATCTCTCATCTCGTCTATTTGTCCTTCAAGCTCTTCTTTTACTCCATTTGCAATAGCAACAAAATCATCTAATTCTATCCTCACCTCAGTTAATCGTCTTTCTAAACCTTCTGTTACTTCCTCAGTAACCTCATCTAAATTACTACTCAATTCCCTAATTTCTCTTTCAATATTATCAATTTCATCTGTTAATTCATTTAAACTACCCTCCATTTCTCTAACATAAGAAACTCCTGCCTCTTCTGCATAATAGTCAACAAAATCTTTGAATGTTCCTTTTCTATCTTTAGTTCCCTCTAACCCTTCTTCTTTAGGTAAAACTAGTTTTGTATATGTCATTCTTACTGCATCCATGCTAAAAGTCTTAATAATTACACCATCTAAATCTACTTCTTCAACATCTTTCGGATCAGAAAACACTATCCCTGTTGTTGAACTTATTTTGTTTCCTTTTTCATCTATCTCTTTTAACGCAACATCTACAGTTTCTGTGCCCTTTTCCTCATTCTCAATCCCTGTCCACACATCAACTTCCACCCCATTCATATAGCAAGTAAACTGCCTATGCCCTGTATTCTCTTCAGTTCCTTCTTCAAATTTCCAACTAAAATCTGTAACATTTAAGTCTAAATCAGGCCGACTATCTTTTAATCCTTCTAATAATTCATATAATCTATCAATTCCTTTCTGGTTGGTTAGAATATCAATGTCTCTTGGAACTCTTTTATCTCCCTCCTCTGCATATAATTTTAAGGCTGTGCTTGAATAAGCTGCATACGGCAAATCCCCCCCAATAGTATTTATCTGTTGAAACAATCCTCTTAAAGTATCTCTATATCTGCTTAATAATGCCTCTCTAAACTCCTCGTTTTTTTCAGGAGCTTCCTTAATCAGCTCAAATAATTCATCCACTTCAGTTCTAGTTAATTCTCCTCTTGATAATTTATCCAATTCATCATCTAAAACTACAGCATCTTCTGGTTCTTCTGGCTCATCTTCACTTGGTTTTTCATCATCTGGCTCTTCTTCCTCTTCAATTTCTTCCTCTT
>Ga0209976_10000990_pt1 | contig 17165 bp, 26 predicted proteins | sample SumtaG_FD_182806 | JGI IMG/M metagenome (GOLD analysis project Ga0209976, IMG submission 182806) | Deep subsurface microbial communities from Indian Ocean to uncover new lineages of life (NeLLi) - Sumatra_00157 metaG (SPAdes) (version 2) | ecosystem: Environmental > Aquatic > Marine > Oceanic >...
TCTGGTCTTTCTGTAAAAATAACACCCATTACTTCTTCACTCCATGATTAAATCTGTTATTTGATAGCTCATTCATGGTAAATTTTAGAACTTTTCTATCTGGTTTGTCCGATATTATTTTTGATAAACCACGAGTTGGTATTGATGGTTGATGGCCTACATTGAATAATTCATCTGATCTTGGTGTTCTTCTTGTTGTGATTGCGTTTTCGTGTGTTCCACACTTACATTTTTTCTTAGCCAAATCTTCTTCCACTCCCGAATCCACCACCAAATATTTGTGGCGTTGATTTTCCTTTAGGTTTTGGTTTTCCCTTTCCACTACCACTTGGACCTTTACTAGCCCTTTCAGTTCCTGGACTTGTTCCAAATCCTGAAATGAAATCTTGGGATTTCTGTGAACTTCTTTTTTGTGCTGATGGCCTTGAAACTGATACAGTTGGAACGCTAAAACTACTACTACCACTGCCACCAAATATTGATACTTGAGAACTTGGAGCTCTAGCACCTGTTGATCTACCTTTCTTCTGTCTTTTTCTTATTGCTCTTCTTCTTTTTTCAGCCGCAATTCTTTGTGCTTTTTCTCTAGCTTTTCTTGCTTTTTCTGCGGCAATTCTTTTAATTTCAGCTCTTTTTGATTTTACTTGGGCTACACTTGAACCTTTTAGACCTGTGAATGTTCCTTTACTTTTTCTTCCTTCAAAGATTTGTCCTGATGAACTTACTTGGAATCCTGCGGCTTTTGCTCTTGCTGATTTATCTGGAAATGCTTGTGCTATTAGTGAACTTGGTACTGATCTACCTTGTCTTTGCAAAGTTGCTATTTGTCCTGCGGCTTTAGCTTTGGCACTTGCTTTTTTCTGTGAAGCTGTTTGTACTCTTTTAGGTAATTTTTTTGTTCCGAAAATGTTTCCAAAATCTAATCCACTTGAAACTTTACTGAACAAGTCTGATGAAATATTAAATGTACTTCCCAAGTTTGAAAGGAAACTATCAAAATTACTTGCTGAAACTGCTGGTGCGCCAACAAATCCTGCTGATGTAGGTGGTAAGAAAACGCTTGATTTACCTCGTTTGGGTAATTTTGGTTGAGATATTGACTGTTGACTTCCAAATACAGATTCTAATGATCCTGCAAATGGTGGCAAAGTCTGTGATTGTTGAGCTTGTAATGCTAGTAATGGATCTTCAGTTTTTGATTTGGAAACTGTTGGTTGTATTGCTTTTTCTGGAATATCTTGTCCTAATAATGAACCAAATGAAACTGGTTCACCAGGAATTAATCCTGTTTGTTCTCGTATATCTTGAGCTATCGCAAATGGATCTCCACCTGTTCTTTCGGCTTCTTCACTAGGGCTTTCTACTTCTGCAATCAATGTTCCCTTTAGAGCTGGAAATTCAAATGTTTCGCCAAAAAACTTTTCTTTTGTTTTAACTGCAACTCCTAGTTCTTCGGCTGTTGCTACAACTGTTCTATCTGGAAATAAATCTGGTGTAGCTTCAATTCCTTTTGTTTGTTTGAAAACATCTAATGCGGCTACACCACCTCTACTGTCTGGATCTTCTAGATCTCTACTAAATTCTGGTGTGCCAGGTATTTCTGTCTTGATTGCACCTATCTGTTTATCAATCGTAAGTACATCATCAATGTTATCTACTAACTGACTTTGTACTTGTCCTGATATGAATAATCCTTCTGGTTCACCTGGAAGAACATCTTTGGCTGGTCTTTCACTTACTTTTCCCTCTTTAACTGAAAAAATTGTTCCTGCTAAATCTACTCCATCTTTTGATCTTGAGAACTTTTGACCTTCACCTGATTCTAATGCTACTGGATTAAAGCCAGCTCCTGTTTCAAAAACTGTTGTTCCAGCTTCAAGCCTTTCTAGTGATTTTGTTGCTTCTACTTTTTCTACTGCGGCTTCTCTACGCTGTTCTAATTCTGAAATTCTAAATGCTTCGCCTGTTGCAAATGATGGTTTTGCTTGACTTTGTATTGCTTCTGATTCAAAAATTTCTCTTGATCTTAGTTCTTCTGCTTTTTTTGCGGCATCCGAGTCTGCTTTTTCTTTTCTTGCGACTTGTGCGGCTTCTCTTATTCGTAATGCTCTTTGTCTTGAAGTTAGTCTTGCTGGAGCTGGAGCTTTGGCAACTGGAACAGGAATTTGTACTACTTGTTGCTGTGCTTGTCTTTCAGCTCTTTCTTGGGCTTGTCTTTTAGCTTGTGCTATCTGTTGTGCTTGAGCTTGCGCCCTTTGTCTTGCTTGGGCTTTAACTGCGGCTTCTCTTGCAATTTTTTGAAATGCTGTTGTAGCCCTACCTTCCAGTACTCTAATGTTAGCTTGTGCCGCTGAAACTAATGTTTGATTACCTGATCGTTTTCCTTTTGCTAACAGTTCTTTCTGCCTAGTAAGTTCGGCTTGGGCTTTAGTGAAATCCTGTCTAGCGCCCATTTTATCTCCTTATTATTTGTGAAGCTCTTTTACTGCCGATTTTTGTTAGCCTTGCACCTTCTCTTTTACCAGCTTTGAATCCTCTACCGTTTGCTTTTCGTGAAATGAAAGTGTTTGGTCTTTTTGTTTTTAATGCTGTTTTGAGTACACGATTAGTTTTTCGACCTTCACTTCTTGCTATTGGATCAATAACTTTTCCACCATCGGTTCGTAATCTAGATACTGAACCTGGAACGTTCATTAATCCAGCAGAAACATCAACAAAGGGTTTCGGGTTTTTACTTAGAGCTTTGGGTAATTTTCTTCTTCCTACCATTCAATTCACCTCCTTTTATTTTTCCTGTTACTTTTTCCACCAGCTTCAAATAGATTTTTTTGTCCTTGTTCTATTGGATCTTTGCCTATTGCTTCGGCATGTCCTAAATCCAATGTTGCGGCATTTTCTCTTGAAAACTCAAAGTCTGTAACTGACTTTTTTTTCTTATTACCAGTAACTACTTCATTGAAACTTTCTGTCAAATCAAAATCTGGATCAAAGGCCATTTTAATCAACCATGAGTCCTATCAAATGCGCCTTTACCATGAAATCTGTGCTGATTTTGAGTGTGTGGTTCACCACAAATTGGACAGAATTTTACTTTAGGAAATCTACCAAAGTTAAAATCTATTGTTTTAGTATGACTTTTTACTCTTGGCTTTCTTCGCCTTGATACTTTCTTTTTCTTTTCTGCCAATCATCTTCCACCGTCTAATTTCATGTTCATTATGTCATCGCTAATGTCAAGAATATCGCCTCTTCTTTTCTTTTTCTTTAGAAATCCAACTTTATGTTTTCCTGAAAACCCAAAACCCATACCATTCACCTTCTAGAAGAATTCTCCTGTAAATGGATTTTTTTTGCCAGTCTTTAGAAATTTATTTTCTGATCCTGATTTTTCAATTGGAACATCTAATTTAAATTGGTTATCGTGGGTTTTGTGTTTTTTTGCACAACTTTTTCCTGTCATACTGGAAATCTCCCATAAGGTGTTTCAATGAATTTCTGTTTGCCTTTCTTTTTCTTTGCTTTCTTTTTACCAGAAATATCTGTTAAATCGCTATCGCCTTTTGGTAATTTGAAAATATCATCCATTGACATGATTATCGCCTTCTCCTTCTTCTTGCTCTAGCTCTTGCTAGTGCTGATGATCTTCCTCTTCTTCCTCCTCTTGATCTTCGTATAGCCGCAATTCTAGCTAAACCTCGTTTAAGATTACCTCTTCCTAAACTTAGTGCTAATCTGCGATCTTTTTGTCGTTGTTCTGAAATTTTCCTTTGCCTACCTCTTGCTATTTTTGCAGTTGCTCTTGCTCTAAATTTTACAAGTCGTGCTTTTTGTTCTCTTTTTCTTTGTTCTGCAACTGTTTCGTATCTTTGTTGTAAGATTCCATTAACTATTCCACCTGAAACTACTGCCGCACCTTTTCTTCCAGCTCCTAGTCTTACTACTTTGAATGATCTTCGTACTCCATTAATTACTGCTGTTCTAGTTCTTGTATTTCTTGCTCTTGCGGCTGAAATTATTCTTTTTCGTCTTGCGGCCTTTGCGGCTATTCCTCTTCGTCTTGAAGCTTCTCTTGCTCTTTGAGCTTTAGCTCTTGCTCTTGCTATTGCTCTAGCTCTTGATGGATTTCGTCTTGGTGTTCTTCTACGTCTTATTACTCTTCTTCTTCTTCTTCTTGGCCTTCTTCTACCTCTTCGTGCTGTATCTTCAACAGTAGTGTCTGGTATGTTTTCAAAACTTGGATTTGATATTGCTAAAATTTCTGGTGTAACTGTTAAAGTAATCAACGCTTTCTCCTTTTTTGTTTTAGGGCAAAGTTTATTCTTTTACCTATTTGTGATTTCTTTGTTGTAATAGTTCTTTTTTGGTGTTTTCTTGCCATTATCCTAAATCTCCATAAATATTTCCAATGTCTAATTCGTCTTTACCTTTCTTTCCTTTACCTTTCTTACCATCTAATTCAGACTTGAATCCAAATATGTCATCGTCTAATCCACTTTGACCTTTACCTTGTGTTTTTAAATCTCCAAAAATATCCATTGTTCCTTCTATTCCTTCACCAAGTATTCCTTTTTTTCCTTTAGGCATTAGAAGAAATCCCCTCTACTTTTTGGCATATCGAAGATGTTTGTTGGCCTACGACTACCTTTTCTACTCCTAACACCATTTCTCTTAGGAATTCCTGAACCAAAATTCTGTTGTCCGAAACTTGTATCAAATAATGGTTTTCGTTTTCCTGTTCTTCTTGGTCTTGGTGAAGCTCGATCAAATGCTCTATCAGTAAATTCTAGTGCCAAACCTAATGCACCTAAAGTAATACCCAAGCCCACTACGGTAGTTATTGTTCCACCGACACCAGCTAAACTCATTAATTATATCCCCATCTTGACTTATTTAAAAGACAATTTTCAGTTAGTCGTGCCATTAGAATCTCCCGAATGACCTTCCTCTTGCAAATTTGCTTGTTGTTCCAAAGTTTCCTGTTGCTTTGGTTTGTTCAAAATTTTGTGCTTCTTCTGGTCCTAATGGATTGGCTCCTGTTTCTAGTGCTTCAGATCTTATTTTTAAGAACTTTGATTCAAGTCTTTCGTCTTTGGACATTTCTTCTTCATCATCTTCTTCGTCTAATGCTCTACTTCCGTTTTGAATAGTTGGTAATGACTGTAACAAACTTGGAACGTCATCATCTAAACCAGCTTCAACATTACCTTCAATGTCTGGATTGTCATCAAAATCATCTTCAATCATTGTAGGAAATCGACTGAATGAATCTTCATTTTCTTCAAATGCTGATCTGCTAAATGCTTTTGAAAAATCACTGTTAAACCCACCTTTTCCAAAATTGTTATCTATTCCTATTTTTGAATTGAATAATCCTTTTCCTTGTTTTTGTTTTCCTAAGCCGAAAACATTATCAAATGATATTCCTGATGATTCAGCTATTCCTAATGGTAGTCTTGGTTCTTTTTTCTGTTTAGGTATTTTAATTCCACCATCAAACCCACCAAATGTTAAATCTGATGATAAATCTCTTAGTGCTTTTGCTTTCTTTGGTCTGGGTAAAAGTGAATCTTTTCCTCGATTTCTTGCTACAAAACTTACTTTTTTGTCATCTAATTTAGTTTCAGTATCAAGTCCTGAAAAGAAACTCACTCTCTTAAAACCTGGTTTCTTCCTATGTTTCGTTTTCTTAATTACTTTCTTTTTCTTCTTTTTATTTACCAATTTCGGTTACTCCAAAGAAATCTATGAATTTACTAGTAGATGGAAACTCCACATCTGTTCCTTTTCTTTTTGTTCTAATGTTAAAATCTGCTATTTCTGTATCAATTAACTGTCTTGTAGCTTTTCCAGCACCTTTCACACTTCCTATTGAAGTAGCAACAAAGTTCTTTATGGGATTTCTTAACGCTTTTGCTTGAGCTTTTCTTTTAACTGCAAACGATATTCCTGTTCCACCTCTACTAGCTCTTTGTACTCTTACTGGTTTTCTTACTCTTCTTACTCTTCTTGAACTTGATTTTATTCTTGGTTGTGGTGCTTGTACTTTTCTTACTACTCTTGGTTTTGGTCTAAATGATGAAGCAATAGTTCTACGTATTCCAGTTCCACCTCTTCCAGCTCTACCAAGTCTAACTCCTGTTGTAGTTCTTGTTGTCGTTCCTCTTCCTGTTGTTCTTGTAGTTGTTCTTGTTCTTGATATTCTAGATCTTTTAACTTTTCTTGCTCTCGCTTGTCTAATACTTGTTGGAGCTCTACGTCTTGCCATTATCTTCTACTTATTTCCCCACCAGCAAAGTCATCACCAAGAGGACTATCTTCCTCTTCATCTACATCTTCCATATCTTCATCTAATCCATTCTCTTCTTCTACTAATTCATCAATAGAACTTTCACTTTCTCTTTCAGCCGCAATTCTTTGTCTGAATCTTCCTACTTGTTCTTCATCAACTCTTCCTTCTAGATCAAGTTCTGCTCGTCTAGTTCCTCTAAAACCACTATCTCTTTCAGCGACAGGTCCTTGTTGACCTGATAATTCATCACCACCAAACTCTTCTGCTTGAAATGATATTGCAGAACCAAGTCCTTTTGTTTTTCGATCTCTTATGCTTTCTCTTATTCCACTAAGTCCTGCACCAGCTTTTTCTTTCAGTAATCCACCAACTGACTTTGTTTTAATCTGTGATAGTTTTGCTCTAGCTCCTTCTATATCACCAGCTTTTGTTAATAGAACTGCTTCTGCTTTGAGTTTTTTAGCTCCTTTAGTTGTTAATGTCGCTGGTTTTCTTGGAACAATTCCTGAACCTAACCCAGCTAATTTTTGTTTCTTTCCACTACCTTTTGGCCTACCTCTTTTTCTTTTTCCAAATGATGATGTTACACTACCAGATCCACCACCAATAATTTCACCTGTTCTTCCATTTCCTGTTAAAACATCTCCAAAACCAACTTTAAACGGATTTATATTTTCTGTAAATCCTGAACCGATATTTCCAATTCTTGAATTAAATCCTTCTCCTAATGCTGGAAGTTCTACACCTACATCTTGAATTGGTTCTGATTTTGGTATTCCACCAAATCCTTTACCACTTTCTAATCCACCGAAAAATCCTGGTGATTCAAATCCTCTTGCGGCACGTTTCGCTGATCCATTACCATTTCTTCCATTTCTTTTACCGTTTCTACCGTTTTTACCATTTCTTTTTCTAGGTTTCTTTTTTGGTGCAAAGTCATCTACACTAGATAATCTAGCAGATCCAAATCCAAAGAATGACATACATAGTTTTTTTCTCAAGTTGCTTATTTAAAAGAAAATATTATTTCCTTCTACGTTTTGACTTTCTATAAATAATAAAACATGAAGGATATGGAGCTGGAAATTCTGTCTTTTTACCATTCTTCCAGAACTTGATCCTTCCTTCTATTGGGTAAAATTCTGCTAACCATTTGTTTTTCTTTTGATTATAGACATATCTGTTAAACCATTTTGTATCTGTCTTTGAATATACCAAGATTATTCCATTGACGTTCCATTTCTTGTGTTCTTCATAGGCTTTTTTCATAAACTTGCCGACTTGACTGTATGGTGGATTCATCCAGAAATCCACTTTCCAATCTTGTTCTAATGCGTTTTTATTTTTTGAAAAATACCTTTTTACTTTATGATGTTTCCTTGATCCTGATACATCTAATTTTGGTTTTATTTCATATTTTTTACAGCCATCTTTGTAAATATCATCTGGTGTTGCATACTCATCATCTCTTTTGATGTAGCTAAGATGTTGAACTGCTTTCGATTTCTTTTTCAATTTTACTCACATGTATTCTAGATCTGTTTAGTTTTGTATAATCTATACTAAATTTTATTTGAAAATATTTCCAACAATGTGAATCAAATTTTGATTTTTGTTTTCTTGCGACAAGCATGTTCCCTGCATATCTCCTATTCAAATACTCGTTCATTCAATCACCCATTTATCCAGTAATCAATAACCATAAACCAAATTGTAGCATTAGCGCCTGCAAATGCACCTAAAATTATAGAATTTAGTTGTAATTTGTGTAGTTGTATTTTTAATTTATTTAAAACCATTTTCTTCCCCTTCTTTCTGACATTTTTTCTGATCAATAAATGAATGTTGCTTCATTGGCCTACCACAAACTTTACAGATTGGTCCTTCTGTACTTTGTGGATCTTCAGCCATCACGTTGATTATACTCTCCTGTTAGGCTTTCTATTGCTTCAAACAACGGTTGAAGCTCATCTTGTTTATCTTTTGGTAATCCAGTAAGAGATTTCTTCATTTGGTCAAAGTCAATTTTCTTTAAAGTGTTTTTAACCTTTGAATCTAATTTTGCCAAGTCCATCTCACTGAACATTTCCCTTGCTTCTGGTGACATTGTGGATTTTCCACTTGCAACTTCCATGCCTTTGAACATCAATTCCATTACTTGAGCTTTGATTTCTCGAATATCATATTCCATTTCTTTCCAGGATTCGTGGCTAATACTTGGGCATAATCGTTCTCTCAAGAATTCGCAGACACCTACTTGCATATCTAATGTCATTGATTTTCCTGTCTTTGATGTTTTCATTACTGTTAGAATAAACATCCATTTTTCTCTTTCACTAAGTTTCATTGTTATTTCCCCAATGGTTTTTCTCTCTTAACTCTTGTCTTTGTTCTTCTTTTGTATTGTAATAGATCAATGTGTGTTTCAGTGTGCAAAATCTTCTGTATCTGTCATCGTTTAGATCTGGATTGCACAACGCACAGGTGTCATCTTCTAACATATCTTCAAATGATTGCTTTGCATAGATCTTTAAAGTTTGTGGTTGTTCCCAGAATAATGAACTAACTTCTTCTGTTCTGTTACCTGTGATCCTCATCAACCAATGAACACATGAATGTCTGATTGCATGAGTTGGTTCATTTACCAAGTAGTATTCTTGAGTTCCCTTTTCATATCTTGCTTGTTCAAATGGATCAACGCTGATCTTTCCGATACTTGCATAGAAATCTCTAAGTTTTTGGTTGTATTCGTCTTTACCTTTTTTGATGTTTGTATAGTTGTGAATTCTTTTTCCTGGTTTTAATTGTGAAGCGATCAGCCTTGCGTTTGGTGTTAGTATATATTTTTCATAAACTCCACCACTAGGAGTTCCTTCTTGCTTTGATTCAAAGATGTAAGCCTTATACCATTCACATTGAATTCCTTCAAATGTTCTTACAAATCTTTCAAACTTTGGCCTCATTTGGAATAATGTATCAGCTCTAACTCCAATCTCGTTGTGTATTGTGTAGATAATTCTTAGATCATTACTAATACCGTTCATAAACTTCATGCCATCAAGTCGTTCTTTGTCGTTGAGTCTGATCTGTGCATAAATTTTATTTAGTTTTCTTTTAACAACAAGTTCTCCTTTAGGAATTTCTACACCGTTTCCTTTGATAAAACTTCTAACAGCTTCAATGTAATGCTGTGGATTTGCTTGAGATTGTTTTACTGGATCATCAATGTGTTTTTTCTTGATATACTTCATTTTTCCTTCTTTGAAGGCCATTTTGAACTTCTCAATTAGTGGTAAAACTTCATCAAAATCTACAAGAAATGAATCTGGGTGAACATCTAATGTTTGGCAAACTTTCCAGAAATTACTTACACTTTCTTCTGCACCTACATTTTCATTTGAATCCATTCTTAATTTCCATTTTTTTACACTTGCAATATTTGGAAAATCAGTAGTTGAAAGATCTTGGAACGTTTTGAGTGTTTTATTCGGTGCAGACCTTATCAAATAGCCATTTTCAGTCGTTTGTAGTAGCCCATCGGCTACCAATTCCCTTTGAATTCTGTGTACTGTTGTTACTGATCTGTTTATCATTTGGGATATTTGGATTCGATTTAGATTGTGTGGTGGCAAGGTATATTGTAGAACCTTTTCTTTCAGAAGTTTCTTTGCTGTTTTGTCATCGATCCTCTTGTTATCCCATGCGTTGACCATACTACTCATCTAATATCTCACCTGGCTTTTGCTGTTGTGGTTCTGGAGCTTGTGGTGGTTGTAGTGGAGGTGGTGGCTGTGTTTGTGGCTGTTCTTGTTGGGCTAGTCTTGCTTCTTCTTCTTGTAGTATTCTTTCATCTTCTGCTTCTTGAGCTGTCATTTCTACTTGCTGTGGCTGTTCCTGTTGCACTTGTTGTGCTGGTGGTGAAGCTTTCATGTTGAATGATAATATGCCGAATCCATTCAGTCTTTTACTAAATTCTTGTGATCGGTTTTTCAGTATTTCAGTATCATATTCGTCAACTTCTTCCCAGACCATTAATTCATAATAAATTCTCATCTAATCACCTCCCCTCATCTTTTTTACTTTGTTCAAAGTCGCACATGTTTTTTGTGGTTCGATCAAATTACAACTCTTACAGTATTGTGGAAGTCCTCTTGGTTTCTCCCAATTACCGTTTGTTGTCATGTATCTTAATGAGAAAGTTAGACCGTAACATCTATTGCAAAAATATTTTCCCATAAATTTCATTAATGTTTCAGATGTTATAAGGATATGCTTTTAAGTATTTTTATGCAAAAATATTTGAGAAATCTTCTTCAAAGAAATCTTCACCAATGTTTCTTCTTTTCTTACCCGATCTTAATGGAACATCTTCAAACTCAAAGATCGGTTTGTCGCTTTGTACTTGTGCGCCTAAACCAACTTCGATCCTTCCGAATGGTGTCTTTGCAACGTCAAATAGTCTGAAAAATCTTCTTTGTGATTTGGTTTCTTTTGCTTCATCTTTTCTTGATCCATCAAATGGGAATCCACTACCTGGTGGAAATCCTGGTGGACCTTGTGATGGTGGAATAACAGTTGTTATTAATGGCTGTGTGATCTTTTGTTGGAACGGCTGGCCTGTTTTTGTAGTTGATGGTTGCTGTGTTTTTGTTGTTTGTCCTGGTAATTGGAAGAATGTAGTTGCTAATCTAGGTTCTCTTATTGTCGTAGTTTTAGTTGGCTGTCGGAAAATATTTGTTGTTATTGTCGGCTGTTTAGTAAATTGAGTTTGTTTTGTGCCTGGATCAAATATTAATCTAGTTGGATCTTTTTGAACTACCTTTGGATCTTGCAATCCCAAATTACCCAAGCCTACACCCACTCCTATTGCTGTGCCTGTGAGTACACCACCTAGTATTCCAGTTGTCTTTCCTTTTGGAGTTCTTACTGTATCAAAGATGTCATCTGTTCCTTTTCCTTTGAGTTTTCTTGGTTTTGCAAGTAAAATATCAAGTTCTGATTTTTGTGCAACCTTAGCGGCCTTAGCGGCTTTTTCAGCGACAATTAGTTTTCTTAATACTGCTTGAGTTTGTGCTTCTACCTTTGCTTTTGAAGCTTTTGTCGTTGCTTTTGCTCTTTGTTTCTTTAATGTTGCAACTAATTCCTTTTGTTTAGTTATTGCTTTTTGTTTAGCTAAATTTTCGGCTAATTGCTTTTGTTTAAGTAATTTTGTTTGCTTTAATGTAGCGACTTTTGCTGTTGCTAGTTCTGTTTTTAAAACTAATCTTCCAGCTCCTGTCGTTAATTCATCAAAACTAATTCCTTTTTCAGCGGCTTCTCTTATATTTTTTTCAGCGGCTTGTTTAGTCCTTCCTGTTTTCTTAGCTAATTCATCTATCTGTGCTTTTGGAATAACTCTTGGTGTTTTCCTTACTAATGATTTTCCAAGTTCTATTGTTGTTCCAGTAAATCCTGATCTGCTACTACCAAAGGCTATTCCTGCTTCATCAAATACTGATTTTTTTGGTGTTTTGGAAAGTGTATTTAGAAAATCTTGCGAAAAACCAGTACCAGCTATTGGTGGTGGTGGTGTTCCACCTGTGCCACCAGGTGGTCTTTTCCCACCTTTAACTGCTCCACCAGCAAAGTCATCACCAGGAAATTTGATTATTCCTTTTCCTAAACTAACATTTGTTATATCGAACTGTCTTGCGGCTTCTTTTTCTGCTCTAATTCTTAATGCTTTTTCTCTTGTAGATTCTACTTTTGATGATGTTTTTGCTATTCCTACTCCAAAATTCTTACTAGTCACACCTTGAACTTTGAATAAGTCTGTGCCACCAGTTTCTAATTCTTTTATTGATTTTTGTAAATCAGGAGATAACTGTGATGTACTGATTCGTTCTTTTGGAAGTCTTGCTACGTCTGCGGCATCTCTTCTTCTTTGAGCAAATTCTGCTGTTTCTTCACCAATACCCAATCCTTTCACTTTTGGTTTTTTCTGTGCAGTATCAATAGCTAGTTCAAATTCTTCTCTTTGAGATCTTACTAGGTTGCTCTTTTCTCTTGTTGTTAATTTGTTAAACTTGGCTAACTGTGCTTTTGTTGGGGCTTGTGCCTTTTCAATTACTGCTGAAGCTTGAAACTCATCGGCAAACGTTGTGCTTATTGGTGTTTTTGGCTTTGGTTTTGTAACTATTTTACCACTAGCAGAAATTAGATTTCTTCCTTTGATGGCTCCTACTCCTTTGGAAGCTACTTTGGCGAACTTTCCTGCGGCTCCTATTCCCTTAATTGCTACTGAAGCCGCTTTAACTGGTGCCACAGCTAGTAATGCAGTTTGGACAGCAATATCACCTACTGCAAATAATGGATCAGCACTTGCTACTCTAATAAATCGGTCACTTCCAGTTTGTAGTATTTCACCTGAAGTTGGTCCTCTTTCTTGTTGATCAATTCTAATTTCATCACCAGCAATTCCAAATGTAGTAATTGATTGTCCTGCTTCTACTTTCTTCTTTCCTGCGGCTTGTCGGCCTAAATCAAAAATTTCTCCACCAAATTTCTGAATTGCTTTGAATGAAGAGTCAAAAAATATTGAAGATGGTGTAACAAAGAAATCTTCTTGCTCTCCACCTGTTGCTAAAGCCGCAACATTTTTGATTCCTATAACTTCATTTAATGCTGATTGACTTATACCAGCTCCTAAACTTCCAAGTGGATCTGAAAAGTCTGGTGTAATTTTTGACTGACCGATTGTTTGTATTGCGCCTGGTCTATCTATTTGAGTAATATCACCTGGAGTGTCAGTTATTATAGTATCACCTGGCTTTGTGGTTGTAGTTACACCTGTAATTGGATCGGTAACTGTTACTGATGGTCCACCAGGAATAATTGTTTCTACTGGTGGTCCACCTGGAATAATTGTTGTTACTGGTGGTCCACCTTCTTCTTCTGATAATACTTTTTCAGATAAGTCAAATGCTTCAGCTCTTGCTTCAACAGCTCCTCTTCCACCAAGAAATCCTTCGCCAACTCCTTTGAATCCTTCAGCTTTTTGTGCGGCAGTTTGCTTCTTTGATAGTTCTGTTTCTTGAAATGGAATATTTTGTTTGGCTACTACTCCTGCACTACCAATTAATGCAGGAACTCCTGCGATGAATGGAACTCCTGCTCCTGCTCTCTCTTGTTCTTTTTCTGCTCTAATCCTTAATGCTTTTTGTCTTGTAGTTTCTTTTGGTGGAACTGGTGGTGATCCTATATCAGTTGTAACTTTGGCAGTTGATGGTCTTGGTCTTGCACCAAATCCCCCACTAGGAGTCGTAACTTGAACTGGTGGTTCAAATATATTCGGTTCAGTTTTTGCGACAATTGGTTTTGGTTTTGCAGTTGATGGTCTTGGTCTTTTTGTTGTCGTTTGTCTTGATTCTGCAAATACTTGAGCTGGTGTTTTTGTTGGTTTTGGTTTTGGTTTTGCTGGTGGTAGTCTAACAACTGGTGGTGGTGGTGGTGGTCGTGGAGTGAATCTTGTTACTCTTGATACTGGTTTTGGAGCTGGCTTTGGTGGAGTTCTTACTACCGTTCTTACTACTGGTTTTGGTTTTGGTGGTGGTGGTGGAGTTCTTGTAAATCTTACAGTACCTCTTGATATACGACTAGAAGTAGTTGGTTTTGGTGTTGGTTTTGAAACTGGTTTTGGAGCTGGCTTTGGAGCTGGCTTTGGTGTAAATCTTGTTGTTCTTGAAACTGGTTTTGGTTTTGCAACTGGTTTTGGTTTTGGTTTTGGTGGTGGTGGAGTTCTACTTCTTGAAAATCTTGATGACTTTGATACTCTTCTAATTGCCATTGTCAAACTCCTTTGGATCTACGTAAATGAATTTCCCTTTACCTTTTCCCAATGAAATTTTTGTGCTAGTAAAAGTCAAAAATCAAAAAACCTCTTTGTTAATTTTGTACTAATTTTCTTGTTGCTAACATCAATACTGTCAGATCCAAATGTATTATCTAATCCAAAACTTGGTGATGTCGGAAATCCTTTCTTTGTCTGTTTTTTAATTGTTTTAATTGTTGAAAAATCTTCTTCTAATCCAGTGTCAGGTTCTTTTTCTTTTTTAGTCCTAGCTTTACGCTGATCGGAAGGATCGAGTGACATAACTAAATTATCCTGTATGACTTATTTAAAAGAGTCAATCTTACCACATTTTGGGCAAAAGAAATTGTCGTGTTTGTCATATCTAAGAAACGAATGACATTTGTTGCATTGAGTATCCACGATTTCACCATCTGGAATCCAAATTCTCAATCCTTTAATTCCAATATGCCTGTTAATAATTCCCAACTTTGCATCTTCACCACCACGAATTCCTGCTTTGTCATCATTTCCATCATTAGTTTCTAATGCTAATGCCAAGTATTTTATTTCAATTTCATAGACAGTATCCCTGTACTTGATCTCAACCATCTGACTTCGCTTTGGTCGTTTAGTATAAACTTCGGTTACTACAATTTTTCTTTGCTTGATCTTGCCTGTTTTAGAATCTATTACATATTTACCAGTCTTTGAATCAAAAATATCTTGATACCATGTGTAAGGCTTGTCTAGTGTTTTGAATTCAACACCTTGATCTGGGAACATAGCCCAATCATTGATGAAATTCTTATGCTGTCTTATGCCAAATTTTAAAACTCTACTCAACCAAGTGTGTTTAAGGAACTTTGCAACCTCTTTTCCACAGCAACCACATATCTTTTTGCCTACCATTTCAACATAAGCGTCACAATTCTTGCAAAATTCTGTTTCTACATGTGGAGAATGACAGCTATGATGTATTGTACGACAGCCATTCTTCTTTTTTAGTACAGTTTTCTTGCCATTTTTGAGTTTTTGTGCTTGTTTTTGCTTAGGTTTTTCAGTAATTAGTGGGGCAGATACTTCGCCCAAGTCCTCTAATGAGCTAATATTCGCCACCTCCACCTTGATCTCTAAGTAATCCACCCATTACACTTCGTCTAACTCTTGGATCATTGACTTTGATTTCAGATTTGTTAGTTGTTAACATTGTTAGCATGTGGCCTTTGACTGAAGTTGTAGAAATCAATGCTTTGATTAGAATCTCTTTAGCTTCTTCTGCTACATCTTGCATATTTTCTGGAAGTGTTTCTTTGACAGCAGTTATTTGTTCTACTTTCTGAACTACTTCTGCCAAATGTTTTGGACCAACAAGAGTTCGATATAGTAATCTTTCAGGCTTTCGCCCACTTGCAGATGTTATTAGACCTAAAACTGATCTAATTTCCTCATTAGCAGACAGTACGAATCACTCAACGAAATGTGGTTTTCACCGATACTATATAAAAATTGGGTTTGACTTAATTTGTCGGAAAGTGTATTCTAACGGTTAATATCTGGTAAATTGCTACGATTACTGCTAGTATTAATAAACCCCATCCAACTGCCTGTGCTGATTCTGAAAAACCAGTGAGATTTCCTGAAGCGTCTGGTCTTGTAAATAATGCCGCAAGAACTACTCCAATTACGCTGACCATCATGGTATTGGAAACTCGAAGCCATAATATTCCGATGATAATTGCCCAAACTATTACAAATGTAAAGTCCTCAAAAACTGCATTATATGGATCAAACATTCTGTCAAATGGTTGATTGAAGAAATCAGGGCAACCTTCTAGTTCTGGAACTTCAAAACATTCTGGGCTATTTGGTCCATAAGCAGAAGTTGAATCAAGTCCACCTAACGCAAAAAGAATTATGAAACTGGCGATGGTTACTATTGTCTTGTTTAAGTACAACTCCAATTTCTGTTTCTTCAAACTATCTATTTTTGCCATTTTCAGTTATATTAAAGAAAATAAGCCACTTATCACTTGAACAGGATCTATTGAATTCCATAGTGATAACAAAAAGTTTGCTGGTTCTGGGATCGAGATGACTTCCACTCCATTTTCTACAACTGTTTCAGTTGCAGGAGTGGTGATTGTTTCAGTACTTTCAGTACCATTAGGTGATTCTGGTAGTGATACCACATCGACAACAGGAGCTACTGGTGGTGCAGGAGCTGGTTCACTGAAACTTTCCATATAACCAACAATTTCTCTTCCATACTTTGGACCATTTTGAATAACAGCTAGGCCAATGATTCCACCTACAATTGCGAAGATGATTGGCATTGGTGGTTTTAATGATGGGTGAAGAGAATCGATTGCTTTACGCCCAGATTGGCAGACCTCGTTTAGCCTTTTGATACTAATTGGATTGTAGGCACGATAAAATGGAAGGAATTTCTCGGTATCGATGTCTATTGCCTGGTGACCATTCATTTTTACTAATAACTGAAAAATCTCATACACATTCTTGAATTTGTAGGCTTTCAGTTCAGGATAAATTTTCTCCAAATCCCTTTTTATTTCCATATTTTTTCCTTGTTTGTAATGTTTTTTTACTGCTTTTACAATGGATTTTGGAATTCTAGTTCCATGACTGTTGTAAATTGATATTGGTTGTTTGCCATATCTGTATTCAGTTTCAGAATCTATTTCAAAAATTCCATACTCGTTGATAAAAAATTCTCTCATTTTGTGAATTTTTCTTATTTTTAAAATATTTTTTTGTGTTTGAATTAGTGCTAGAGGTCCACCATACCAAATCAATCCTAATTCTGACCAGTCAATATTCGGTTCTGGTTGGGATAATGTTATTTGACTCAACTAGAACCACTTTAAAGGATTAACTTGCGTCATAACCAACAAGCCACAAATTGCCAAAACAGCCATTAACAATGTTGGAAGTATTGTTGGAACTTTCAATGATAAACCACGATTTACATTTTTACAATTCATTTTATCTGTGTTTAATAACTTGAGATCGTCTTTGTCAAACAAC
>Ga0209976_10000991_pt1 | contig 17148 bp, 21 predicted proteins | sample SumtaG_FD_182806 | JGI IMG/M metagenome (GOLD analysis project Ga0209976, IMG submission 182806) | Deep subsurface microbial communities from Indian Ocean to uncover new lineages of life (NeLLi) - Sumatra_00157 metaG (SPAdes) (version 2) | ecosystem: Environmental > Aquatic > Marine > Oceanic >...
TGATGCATTGTAAGATTAAGTCGAAACCATCCAGTAACCTCATGTATTTCAGTTCCCGAATCAATTTCATTAAAACCATTATGAATAGATACTGTTTCTTCCATAACAGTTAATTGATAATTTATCTCGTTTCACATTCCGCTAGCCATGCATCCACATCTTCAGCAGGTAAACCCAACGAGATCTCTCTATACTGATCAACGAAAGGATCATATCTCATAACCTGTACTGAATAACTTGACATACTATCTCTTTTTACAGTTGCTGGAAGAAATCCGTTTTTTATTCTATCAACTTCAATACTACCCTGAAACACTACTTGCATATCTGCAAGAAGTTCGTCACTAGGAACTCTGAATATAGGCAATTTTGTATCTCCATCAAGTGGAAAGAATTGCTGCTGCCAACCTTGTATGAGTAATTCTTCTCCGTGACCACTTCCAAGAATCGGAACAACATCAGTTATAAGAACCTCCCCTGCTTCCAATGTAATTTCTGATCGAATCTTTAAGCCTCCGCTTACATTCATTCCCAGAAGTGTGACCTGCGTATCTGCTTTCAATAAAATAACCGAATTTGCAGGAACTGATTCTATTAGCATTGTTTCTATTTCACCTTCCACATCTGGCATAACGAAAAAGAAAAAGATAAATAGATATCGTGATTATACCAAACAATCGTGAAACAGTGTAGCCATAAGAACAATTAAAAATGAAAATTAAAAAATAAAAATCAAAGACTAACGACCAAGACAGGGGGCTTTAGCCCCATGCATATTAGAATATACTATTTATTTTTGGTATAATCCAATTATAGGCTTTACTCAAAAATACTCATGGCAGAAGCAGTCGCAACAATACAAATATTTGAAGCTATCCCTCTTGGAGCAAAAGGGACAATTCGTGGAGAGTTCTTCGTTGTTACTACTATGAAACATCCGAGATTTTTCGCAACAGGATATGAAAGAATAGAAGAACTACGTGGAAGTGAAGTCGTAAAAACGAATATCCCCATGCTGAATAGTCCTGGTCTACACTGTTTTCAACTGATAATCTTAGATCAACCAACAGATACTTACTACTATCCAGTTGATGAAAAATTCTATTTCACACCCACTAACGAAGTCTAAGGAAGACCATCCTTCCCCTCACTTAAAATAGAGTATAAATTTGATTGTAGTTAATAGTAATTGGTATAATACAATTATGGGTCTAATTGTAAATAATCATGCCAGAAACACATACAAGATATACAGAAATGACTTTTATTCAAGACGGAACAGAAGGAAGCATTTCTGAAGGTACATTTCACCCATTGTTAACAACAAATGCCGATCCTCCAGTAGTAATAGCTGTTTTAAACAATACAAGTGCTGATCTCGGTGGATGTGAAGTAATAAAAGTAATTCTTGATGATATATATGGACCTCGTGTTGAATGCTTCAAGGTGACACACTCACAAGAAATTGAGACTGATTATTTCTACTATGTCCCAGTCCCCAATGGAAGCTTTGTTTTCACACCGAGTAATGAAGTCTAGGAAAGTGTTGTTATTTTTTTGCTTTGATTTATTCTACAAGAAATTGGTATAATATAATTATAGGTTATTTAAATGAAATAAATCATGCCAGAAACAGCAACAACATATACAGGAATGGAACGTATACCAGATGAAACCAAAGGAAGTATTACTGAAGGTAGATTTCATTCTTTGATAACAACGAAAACAGATCCACCAATAGTAACGCTTGTCCGGACAAGTTCCAGAGTTGATCTCAGAGATTGTGCTGTAACAAAAGTAACTCTTGATGATGAATTAGGAGCTCCTATTCACTGCTTCAGAACTATGCGTGTACTAGATACTTTGACTGTTTATTATTATTTTATCCCAATCCCAGATCTTGATTTCAGTTTCACACCTTCTATAGAAGCCTAAGGAGTTCCCATCTCTCCCTTAAGTAATTTGATTACTCTTCATCAAAACTGTTATAATATGGTTATAGGTTATCTTAATAAATAATCATGCCAGAACTTCCAGCACAACCTCATAAACAATTAGCTGCTATAGAAGATGGCACACAAGTAGTAATCGCCCATGGCTACTTCCATGAGGTTATAACAGATGAATCTACTAATCTAGTAGCTTCAGAATTAGGAGGAACACCTTTAGTAGCACTTAATAGACAAAGAGCTGTAAAGACAACTTTACCTACTACTGAAGGTGGAAAACTTCCCTGTCTTGCATTAACATTAGGAAGTGAAACTAAATATTACTACCCAGACGGAGAATTCGGTTTCAACCCGAGAAATAAGGAGTAATTCTTCCCCTTCTCTTTCACACACAACAATACCGCATGCCAGCCTTTCAGAGTTAGAATTATAAATTTATGAAATTATGAAGTTCTAAGTTATGAGTTGGGAACTAATTCAATATCAAAGTTCTTCAGCAGCACCTCCGCTTCCGGCATAGAGAACTTCGCTTTCGCAATCTTGTTGATATCAGTATTTATGAAATAGCTTTTCGCTCCCACAAAGTTCGCTTTTCTCATATCACACTGTTCAAAACGTGTTCCTTTTAGAGTGGATTTTGAGAAGTCGGCATCCGTAAGATCGACTTCGATAAAACTCGCGTCTTTCAGATCGCAACCAGTAAATTTCTTTCCGCTCATATCGATCTCGGAGAATAATGCATATGAAAGTTTACAGCCGGTAAAGTCCATTGATCTTGTAACACCGGTAACTCCTGTAAAATCAACTCCCTGAAGAATGCAGTCTTGAAAAACAGTATCAATGCATGATACCTCAGATAGTTTCACAAGCCGGAGATTACACTTTTTAAACGTGCAGTCAACGAACTTACATTGCTCAAGCATTGCTTCAGAAATATTGCATGAAACAAAGGTACACTCTTCAAACTCAGAACCGGTAATAGTCTGCTGTGAAACGTTTACTTTAGAGAAGGTTTTTCGATTATATGTTTTTCCTTGTTCGATCTTTTTCATAGAAATAATATAAAAGAATTTAATTAATTAAATTCCTACAGTTATGACAACAATAATACCACAGTCATATTTAAATAAGAACCACTCCACACTCAAGACAAGGGGTTTTAACCCCTTGGAGCACATTTCAATAGTGCTGGAATGTAATTTCCTACTTGTAAAACATGGTTCAAGCACAGAGCCTTGAACCAGCTAATTATTATGTGGCAGCGTTACTGGAGTTTGGATTTTTAATCTTTGATATGTGGTTTTGATTTTTGATTTATCAATTGACTTATACGTCATCAACCCATTACAATATATTATTATCTGACTAGTAAAATGCATAAAATTCCGAAGCAATTTCACCCCCTTTTCTGGGATTATAACGCCAATACTCTCGATACTGGGAAATACAAATCGTTCATCATCGAACGTATACTTGAGAAAGGTACCAAGGAGTCGGTTATATGGATCTTAAACAGCTTCCCGCATAAAGACATTAGGAATGTACTGCTTCATTCAACAAATCTTACAGAAAGAACAACTCATTTTTGGAATCTGATACTCAATGAGAGAGATTCACTATAACGTCTTGCCCCATGAAACATTGCAATTACTGAAAAAAATTCAAAAGATTAGAGACTTCAGAAACTTTTATCTCGTCGGAGGCACTGCACTCGCCCTGTATCTTGGCCATCGAAAATCAGATGATTTGGATTTATTCTCACAGACAGAATTTACTACATCAATAGTTCATAAGCTACCCGACAAATCCAAAGTACTATCACTTCATGACAACTCCATTGAGCTTGAAATTGACAACGCTAAACTATTCTTTTTCTACTTCGCATATCCACTGTATAAAGAGGTCATAATGATTGAAAGTATCCGACTTGCAGATCCTGTCGATATCGGGCTCATGAAACTCCTCTCTCTTCAGAGAAGAACTACAAGAAAGGATATCATTGATTTATTTTTTATAGATAAAGAAATAATCCCACTTGATAAACTGCTTTTACTATTTGAAAAACATTTCCCCAAAGATAGCTTTAACAGCTATGACTCACTGAAGCGATTAATTGATCCGGACGAATTGCAATCTCAGCCTATGCTGAAGATGCTTGTGAAATATTCCTGGCGGGAATGTTTAGAGACGGTTGAGAAAAAGATCTCTGAGCATATGAGAAAAGAGTTGCATTAAAATACTTCCTACCCAAGACAAGTGGTTTTAACCCCTTGAAGCACTTTTATGCAATACTCTTCCAACCGCTTTCATCCACTCAACAATTCTTAACTCATAAATCTCTTCAATAGTCGTTTCCCTACCCTTCACGCAGTCAATTAATCGGGCAATCCCGTTTTCATCAAGATGTACCGCAACGAATCTGTCTTTCATCCCTGGGACTCTGATGAAAGATCCAGGATTGATAAATCCGGCATCTGTATCTTCAGCAACTGTATGGGTATGTGCCATTATATGTAGCTGTACTTGAGACGCTTCAGCATGTTCACGCATTCTCTTATCAGTAGTAATTATCTTCGATTTCAACCCCTTCGGAATAAATCGCCACCTGTTAATCCAGCCTCCGACAACATTATTTCCTACGATTGCAAGTGGACCTTCGAGCGGGATTCTTGCTAAAACTGCAAATAAGGTCCTTTTGAGCATTCTCTTAAATATAGGTACATCTTCCGTTCCCTGTTGTACTTCTTTCAACTCGCCTTCCGCTCCCAGTTGTTCTTTTTTCAAATCATCCCGCAGATCTACTCCAACAGGAGCTCTTACAACTTCATGCCCATGTTGTACTTTAACTATATCAACGTTATCTTTCTTGATGGTAAGGGAATCTCCAAATTCTATGAAATCTCCAAATTCTCCCCGAAGTAAATCTAACACTTCAATCTTGTCATGATTTCCTGAAAGATAGACTACTTTTTTGCCTGTCTCATGAAGGTAATCAAAGAGTGCTTTGCAGTGCTCTAAAGAGAACTGTACATTCGGCTGTGAGGAAAGATCAAATGCATCACCATTTAGAACAAAGACATCGGGTTGGTACTTATCAGGAATGTTTCTTAAATAACGTACTGCACGAGTTCCATCAATACCGATAGTAACAGGACCAAATTTGTAGGCAAATAAGTGAATATCACCAATAAAAACCACTCTAGGCTTTCCTGACAACGTCACTTCTGTTTCGCCTTCTACTTCATTTTTTTCAATTATTATTCCTTGTGTTCCTTCCGCAGTTTCTACCATAACAGTATATTATATCACAATAGTAACTTATAGTACCATTGTACGCTCAACTAGTTACCCTCTCTAACCAACTGAAGACAAGGGGTTTCAACCCCTTGAAGTATATTACACAATAGTACGGGAATGTACCAAAAAGGTTCAAACCCGAATGTTCGAACCAGCACTAAGTTTTACTCTAAACCATGCCCAAATCATTACTATTGCGTTTGCTATCGGAGATTGTTATCATAGCTCCAGTTTAACATTAGTCTTATTTCTCTATGGAAGCAGTTGAACAAATAGCAGAAAGAGAGACAGAAATTCTTGATTATTTCCAAGGTTCAGGTGAAAAAAGCTTGCGTCATAGATTGCACTATTTACATGATAAAGCAGAAATTGATTCGGTGGGAGACTTGCCAAACTATGATAATAAGCTTCTTAAAGTCGGCGATCACTGTGATACCTATTTGAAAATACTAAAATTGAAAGGGGAAATAGCTAGTGGAGTTGTACATGTACAAAGGTTAATGTCATTTGTTGAAGATGCAATTGTTGAAGTATATACCCCTGATGATAGAAAAGAAGCAAAGAGTGTAGCACAAAAGCTTGTATGCCGTGAAGATACTATTGAGGATTATGCAGACACAGTTAATAGATAGGTTATAATCTAAGAACTCCAACGACAAGGGGTTTTAACCCCTTGAATCCTTTATGACTTCAATCATTTTCTCCACCAACCGCTCCCCTAACCTCTCAGAGGCTTCCTTAGTGTTCCACGCAATGTGAGGAGTAAGGATAACATTCGGTAGATTTACCATTTCCTGGATGAGTAAGTTGTCATCTTTGAGATTGTATGGCTCCGGTCCGATAACATCGAGCGCAGCACCAGCAATTTCCTTTCTATAGAGTGCTTTCGCTAATGCGAGAGCGTCAACGACTTTATATCGTGAAACATTGATGAGATAGGCAGAATTCTTCATCTTTTTCAATGCCTTAGCATCGATTAGGTTTTCAGTTTCTGCAGTAGCCGGTACAGCTAATGCAATGAAGTCAGCCTTTTGGAGAACTTCATCAAATGAGTAGAATTTTCCAATCTTCAGTTTTTTCGCACGGGACGGTGACGGATGATTTGTATTGCAGAAAATATCCATACCCATTCCCTGCCCGATCTTGATGAGTTCCTGCCCAATATTACCTGCACCGATAATGCCGAAATTCTTCCCCGCAAGCTCCTCTCCTTCAAACGGTTCGTACTTCCAGCCGCCGCTTTTCACATGCTGCTGTGCAAGAGGAATTCTGCGAAGCAACGTGATGAGATTTGCAAACGCCATTTCCGCTACTGATCTGGCATTGAACCCGGGGAAATTGATCACTTTTATACCCATCTTCTTGCAATAAACAAGATCGATATGATCAGTCCCAACTGACGTCGTTATAATAATCTCAAGCGTCGGCCAGCTGGATAATACTTCTTTTGAATACGGAAGAATGGCATCGGTGATCACGATCTGCGCACCCTTCCCCCTCTCGATAAGTTCAACTGAGTCTTTTGCATAATCTTGATATACGGTAATGTCGGCATTTCTCATCTGCTTAATTCTGCTTACATATTTCTCTAAGACCACCGGTTTATCAGTAAAGATAATCTTCTTTTTCATTTCAACTTCTTTAAAATCTCATATAACTGCTTGTTGTTTCTCTCTATTGACTCCTTAGTATAGTATCCTATTTCCGGAGTGATGATGACATTCGGGAAGTGCATAATCTGCCGATATGAACTCTCTGATACATTTTTGTGTACGTTGAAAATATCGAAAAAGTAGTCAATGAATAAACCTTGTATATGCCCAGAAATTAATAGATCTCTGAGCTTTCTTATATCATAAAGAACAGATGCTGAAAGAAACAGAAAATATCTGCATCTCATCTGCTTCGAAAAAAAAGCGCCCATATCAATAGGATAATCGTATTCTTCGGGAAAGATAAGAATATCAACCATCTTGAATAATTCACGAATAGTATATGTTTTTCCTACCCCCAATTCGGAAAGATCAACATCCGGATTGTCTGGATTTGCAATATAAATTTCTGCTTGAAATGCTCTCAGGAGTGAAACTATTTCGGCTCCTTCCCTTTTTGTACCCACAATACCAACTTTTTTCCCTCTTAATTCATAGGCTTCCACCGATGCAGGCTCATAGCGGGAAACTTTCACATCCATCATTGATTGATGAATTGGTTTGAGAAGTGAAAATAAAGCAGAAAATACAAATTCTCTTCGGGCGTAAATCTTATAATTGTTTTCTGATGGTAATGAATATACGTTAATCCCAAGTTCCTTACAGGCTTTTAAATCAATATAATCCTTGTACACAATCGTCGCAGTCACTATTGTTTTCAGGTTTCTACACTGTAAAAGGAACTCTTTTGTAATAGGAATTGAATAAAATACTACGATAATATCCGCATCCTTTGCTCTAAATAGAAATGATGTATCAGTGATAAATTGCGAATTCTCAGGAAACGTGCGGACTTCGTATTTTTTCTTCAATTTTTTTATATAGGATTTACTCATTTTGTATGAATCGACAAAGGAAAGAATTGGTTTTCCACTTTTCTTCTTTACTCGGCTAGCAAGGAGCAGATCAACAAGCTGCTTTTTCCTTTTTTCAATATACGTTTTTAATTCCCGCTTTGAAGCTATCTTATAGTACGTTCTGCGGGGTGACTGGACAATGCGTTTCACAAGTCCTTGTTCTTCAAGAGCTTTTAATTGATAGAAAACACTCGAACGATTAACCTTCAACTGATGAGAGATTTCACCTAGATTCAACTCTCGATCTTGCTTTAATAATTGTAATAATTGTTCTTGGCTTTTCGTTAGTTCCATAACGCAATCGTATCACAATGTTGCACAGTATGTCAATTCAATCCAAATCAGCGGAATATATGTATTACTTATATTCAGTACTCTTGAATATCCCACCTCATTGATAATTGACAATTGTTCATTGACTTTTATAGACACTCCACCATAGAAGCTTTATAATGTTTTCATCATGAAGCTGAGACTTATCCGCCGGAAAGACTTTTTAGTATATTACCAGAATGTCATTATATTTTTTGTTGCAGCATTTGTCTCAACAAGGATAATTCTTATCATTCTCGATTATCCCAAAATTAGTCCTGGAAATCTTCATATAGCACACATTCTCTGGGGAGGATTAATCCTATTTGCAGCTGCTATGCTGATACTACTGTATAGAAATAAGTCCCTATTGTACGTCAGTTCGGCACTTATTGGTCTCGGATGGGCATTATTTGTAGACGAGATCGGCAAGACGATTACCCCTGATAATAATTATTTCTACGAGCCCGCGTTGCCGCTTATCTATATCAGCCTTCTTATCCTATGGTTTATCTTTCGTCATTTTCATAAAAAAAGAGGTCTTAGCGAAAAAAATATCATGTACAATGTACTTGAAGAATTTGAGGAGGTCATAGAGAACGACCTTGATCCACAGGAGTTTGGACAAATGAAGAAGCAGTTAATTAATCTTAAAAACCACGCAAAGGATAGCAATATCAGAATCGTTGCGGAAGGATTACTTGCTGTCATTTCACAACAAGAAATTTCATTACAGAAACAGAAACGGTTCTTTTTTGAAGAAATATTCAGGAATTATCAAAAAAAGATATATACACTCCTGCACTCTCGAATCGTTAAACGCTGGATATTCCCATTTATGCTCCTCTGTTACGGTTTTGGACTACTCCTGCTTTCTACATTTCACTTTATCCCCTTTCTTGATACAGGACTCGCGAATCAATTTCATTCTGATTTGAATGTTGATGTTTTTAAAACGACGATTGATAGTGTCCTTTTTATAATTTTGAATTTGGGTCAATTCGGTCTTGGGATCACTCTTGTGCTGAGTGCAATGCGGAAGATGATGTTAGAAAAGCAGCCATGGAGCGATGTCCGAATTGTCCTATTTATATCTATAACGGTACTAGATATCCTACTCTTCTATTTCAGCCAGTTTCCGGCTATTCTTTTTGTGAGTGTTGATATCCTCTTTTTCTATTTCACGAATTTGTATATACGGTATAGGCCGAATCAAATAGAGATATAATGGATACTCCCGACTTTATATAAAAAACATATTGCGAACAAAAATGCTATAATTCATCTATGAAAAACAGTATCAAAAGTCCTTCAGGAAAAAGTCTATTTATGCCTTTTTTTCTTTTTCTCTTCTCCTTCACCAACAAATTCCCCTTTTGGAGTAATTATAAAGCCGCCAGATAAGGGAGTCATATGAGGGATTCCTCCACCCGAAATCGATATCATAACTCGTAGATTGCCCCCTTTTCCACCGCTATCCCAAAGACCCTCTACTTCAAGCTGATACTTTTTCCCGGATCTCCCTAATATTTCCTTTGTTTCTATATTTTCAAGCTCCGTAAATTTTGTTAGTTCGGAGTAAGATCTTATTCTATACCTCTTCGTCTCAGCTTCTAGAATCTCCTTCACTTCTTCAGGATTTCTCGCAAATCTAATTCTAGGAATCAGAAAGAAAAACAGTAAAAAAAGTAAAAATAATGCTCCGCAAAAAAGGTACTCCATTTTTAATTTTTATACATATAAACTTTTATAAATTATACCTTAGTTGATGCATTATGTTGAAACTACATCTTTGACATCGACTGGCCACAACACTCCATGTTGGAGTCACAGCTGTTATCATCACAGTTGCAATCTGTTTTTGCCTCAAGTTCAAAACCACAAGAGTTGCATTTATAGCTCTCACCTTTCTTTACATCTTTACAATGTGCCATAGTTATTTGCATGAAAAGTAAATTAGTATCTATATTCTATTATCTTTTCCCTATATATTATACAACATAAAGAAATTTATTTAACAAGTCAAGTATGGTAAGGAATGATATAATTAATAAAGTATCAACTTAGAGCTTTCGATAACTATAATACACTAAAGAATGGAAGGAAGAGGCGAATTTGAACAAGAGATGGTAGGTCAACTTGGACATCTAACTGTTCACAGAATCCACGAAGCAGGTATGAAATTGATGGTAGATAGTATGACGTCTCTTGATATTGTTGAAGTTACATCGGCGGATCTAAAAATATTTGATGATAAACATGTTTTACTTACTTATGGAGCCAGTATCTGGGGTTGTATAGCAGGAGTACTGCTGCTAGAAAACACATACTACATATTTCACTCATCAGGAAATGGTGTTACTAGAGATACAATGAGACTGCTAGAAAATCAGCTGACTGTAGGGTATCTAGGAGGAAATAAGGAGCTATACCAAAGGCTTCTTCAACATAAAACACATGGACAATTTTCTTTTCTACCAAGTGCCTGGTCAGATCTTACGCATCCAGATCCTGAAAATGAAACAGGATATAATGAACCAGCTTTTGATATTGCAATAGTACCAAAACAAGGTTTTATGCAGTTACCGTCAGGGATTTATGCGAGTTATTTCCAAGAGAGACCTGTCTCGTCTACACCATGGCTTGACAAATGAAAAAATATCAAATGGTTACCCTTATAGATCTAACTTCAGCATTTTTATCTTCTCCTCCCTATCCAAACTTTTTATCTCTATCTCCCGCTTCATTGCCCGAGATTTACTCCTGAATCTCTCAATATAAATAAGTTTCACCGGTAATCTGCTGCGTACATATTTTGATCCCTTACCTTCACGATGCTCCTGTAATCGCCTTTTTATATCAATGGCATACCCTGTATAGATTGAACCATCACTGCAGTGGAGAATATAGACATAGTACATAGTGAGTAGATTATAGTAGGGATAGAGGGAGGATGAAAGTGAAAAGAGGCAATTGGACAGTAATAGCTATTAAATATAAATCACTTATTAGAAGGTTTCTAAGTACGCTCTTAAAACCTGATATGAATTTCCACATACTACTTTTATGTATTCATTGTAAAAATCCATATCAAGCTCTCCACCAGTATCTAAGACACTTTTTATCATATTAAATGGGATATCATTCATCGAAGATACAATGTTTACTGCTGCAGCTTCCATATCAAAACCTATACATCTAAATTCCTTTTCTAATATCTCTAATTGTCTCTTATCTGTCTCAAATTTATCCTGAGAAACAAATGAACCATATCTAATGACTGGTCTCTTTCCTTTGATAAGTTTTATGTTCTTAGCCACCTTATTCTTTTTGAAAAATTTAATAACTCTCTTATCTGTTTCAAATTCTTTGTATTTTATATCATCAGTTGGACCTTGAAATTCTCCCTTCTCATCGCCAAAACATGTAGTATCAAAATCCGCTTGCACAGTTTTATTTGGTATTAATATATCTCCAGGATTAACTTCCTTAGTAACACCTCCACAAGCCCCGATTAAAAAAATATGGTCGGGTGAAAACCTATCGATTACAAACTGTGTGGCCATTGCTGCTTGCACCTTACCAATTCCAAATACGCCTAGATATACCTTTGGCTTAATACTAGAAAGTTTTCCAGAATAGAACTTTAAACTTCCAACTTCTGTTTCTAATTTCTTCTGTATAAAATCCATAATCACTGGATCGCCTTCAGTCTGTAAAGCTGTTAGGATAGCAATTTTCTTGATCATGCTCTATTTTATCATAAATGGGATTTGTTTAAATGATTAAGTGACCATGGAGTTTAGTGGACCCTTCGGCTAGCTCCCTTCGACTATTCTCAGGGCAAGCAAGGTTGGAACTTTTTTAATCCTTTCCATAAGCTTCACTTCTGGTTTGGGCTTTCAACCTCAAATCAACGGCTTTACTTACATTTACACATAGTGGTATCTCAAGATTTTCAACCAGTGATTGGATTTTTAACGCACTAACTAAATCTTTTAGACCATCTTCAAAACACAATCCATCAATACTATCATAATCATTTTCAGTTCCAACAAGCTTTTCCCAAGAAACAAACATGAGATAAACCATCATTTGAAAATGATGTTGCATATAGGTAAAAGACACTATAATAGAATCTTCTTGTTTGGAAAATGTGAATCCTGATTTATAGACATCTGTTCCAGAAGGAAAGCTCTCACCTGCATGGGATCCAGTGTATATTCTCCACATAGGTTCATCAGCACTATCAAGATCTCTAGATTTTTTTCTCATTAATCTTACTATATGCTCATCTCTTGACATAGACTTCACAGCAATAGGAAAAGAAAGCCCATGATTGCTCACAATCCCAAAGGAGCCTCCAACATCAGTTAAATGCATGCCAACGTCTCCACCATAAATTCCCGTCTGACTTGGAAAAATTGAAAGAGATCTTGCTGTGGAATCTTTATAGTGAACATGAAAGGAAACAGCTCTTGTTCCTTCATCAACAAAATTACTCAACTCATGAGGTTGCATAACCCCTCCTTGTGTATCTGCTGTAATATACGTTACTCTTGTCCCTTTTTTATCTAGAATATAGATACCATACTCGCGATCCCTTTCCCTAGATAGACCTAATACAAATTGAAATTCCCTTACAGACGGTACAGCCAAATATTTTACCATCTGCATAGATTCAACTGTTCTTATTCCACTAACCGACTCTATTGACATAGGAATACTATTAATATTATTTAATAATACCATAAAGTCATCGTATAAAGAGGAAGTAAACATAGGTTTTTGATCATACGAATACCTATTGAATTTATTTTATTGAGTACTATAAATATCGCAAAGGCAACTTGTTAAAAGACCCCTTCGACTATTCTCAGGGCAAGCAAGGTTGGAACCTACTAATAATTTCATATATAATTCCCCTATTACATTCGGAGATAATGAAGGGAAATAATATCTACTCGAATTACTACAACTTCACAACTTTCATCGAAAAACTAAAAAGATTAGAAAGATTTCGTGGTCAATTCTTTTGGAAAGATTACCCGCAAAGAAAGAGGTACGAATCTGTAGCTGATCATACGTGGCGGCTCGCAATGCTTGTTATGCTTTTCAAAGATAAACTCCATAGAAATATGAATCTAGAAAAAGCTTTGCAGATAACTATGATTCACGACTTATCTGAAATAATCACCGGGGACGATAGTCCCATGGGAACAGATGGATCTGGCAAAAATACACATGCTTACAACAAAGAAGTAGCCAAAAGGATGGCATTAAGAAATCAAGAAGCAGCCAAAAAGATATTTGAAATGCTTCCTCGAGTAGAAGCACAAAGGTTCTATATACTCTGGCTTGACTATGAAATGCAAAGAAATTTTGAAGCAAAAGTGGTGAAAGCCCTGGACAAAATTGAATGTATGCTCCAAGTTCTTGAATATCGTAAAGGCAATTTGTTTAAAGAACACTACGATTTCACCATTAAATATGGCCTCAAATATGCTAAAGTTGATCCTGCTATAAAGGAGTTTGGTGAATTTATTGCAGAGCAAATTAGAAGAAGTTTTAAAGAATTTCGGAAGTAAGGAGTATAGTGGATAAAGTTGGAAAAACTATCATACAACTTTATACTCTTTCAACTTTTTCATTGACTTTTCAATATCTTGGGGAGTAACTACTTCTAACATCAAAATTGGATCTAACCTTAATTTCTTAATAGTTTTTACTATCTCATCTAGATTTACATCACCATCTCCAAGGGCATAATGTTTATCCGGCTTATCCAGGAAACCATCCACCAAATGTATCTCGACAACTGCCTCTTTAAATCTTTTCAAAAAATCAACAGGATTTTGTCCAGCTGTAACAGCATGTGAAGTATCAAGAACAAGAGGAACATCATATTCAACAAATTTATCAAACTCTTCTGGTCTAGTAAAAAGAGGTGTATGATAAGGTAGATTTTCAACAAACAACTGTGATGCACATTTTTTACAATAATCTCTTAGCTGTAGAATACTTTCTAATATAATTTTTCTAGAATGCTCTTCCAAAGCTTTATATAAATAGTCTAAAGATCCAAATGATCCAGGATGAATAGCGAACTTACCTACCCCAACATTTGAGATTATATCAATTTGTTTTTTCAACTCATTAACTGCCGCCTCCCTCATCCCTTTATTCATAGCAGAAATATCTACTTCCCACGAAGGTAGGTGAAAGATAGTATCTTTATCCTCAATTAGTTTGGCTAACTTTCTTTCAATTTTTGTAAGTAATTCAGAATCAAATGGAGGAACGCTTATTAACTCTAAATAATTCAAATTGTATTTATCTATAAATGTAAGCGTATTTGTAATACTTGTTAGGTATATTTCTCCAAGTTTATCTGGATTTTTTCTTAATGATTTTAAGATATTAGAGAGCTGAGTTGTAATTGAAATTCCGACTTTCATTGTTTTATTAATCCTTTATATGTTTTCAATAATAGCATTATGATAATCACAAAACAATTCTCGAAAAGCTATTTATTCTTAGTAGAGACCAACTCTTATGTTGAATTGTATAGGGAGAATTGAAGTATAGTGGACCCTGCGGCTAGCTTCCTTCGATTACACTCCCTTCGACTATTCTCAGGGCAAGCAGGACTAGCAGGGCAAGTAAGATTGGAACTATCTATTTCCGCTCCATTAGATATTCATCAAACCATCTGTAGTGATGTCGAAAGGGCTTGCTTCTATTTTTCTCAAGTATTGTAAAGTATTTTCCATATAAAGCTTGAATATCCTCATTTGAAAAGAGGTAAATATTACCCATCGGTGTTATAAAGCCTATCTCATTTGGTGAAATCTTATATTTGTTGAAACATCTTAGAAGTAATCGACCTCCTCTCTTTAAATGTTCCACAATGCCCTTAACATATTTCTTTTGTTTTGTCTTCGGCACACAGTGTAAATTTGCCCAGTCTAGAACAAAACTAAACTTCCCTTTTCCTAGGAAAGATAAATCCGTTGCATCTCCTTGTATAAACTTCACTTTTATATTTGCTTCTTTAACATTTTTTTTTGCATGATTTATTGCCGTAGCAGAAATATCAATCCCAATGACTTCAAAACCTTTTTTTGCAAGTTCAATTGATTTTTTCCCTACACCACATCCCAAATCCAGAGCTTTTCCCTTCCCGAGCTTACCTGAATTCAGTAACTTCATAAAGTAATCTGCTTGAGTTTTGTTCCAGGGAATTTTCTCAAGGGGAGTTTCTTTGTAAAATTTTTCCCATCTTGTTTTCATAACTATATTCTACCATATAGGGGAATGAATGAAATGGAGTATAGTGGATACTTGTCCACCGAAGCTTCAGCGGAGGAGCAAGGTTGGAACCAGAACTTTAGTTGTTTCGACAATATCATTAAATCCGTCACTTAACAATCGCTCCATTAGACACCTTTTTTTCAGGTAATAAGAGTACAGGCTCATCATCCTGTAGTGCAATGAAGATACCTTGACTCTCTACTCCTTTAATAATCGCAGGTTCAATATTTAGTACAATAGGAACCTGCTTACCAATTAAATCTTCAGGAGAATACTTATGTCCAAATCCTGCTACAACTTGTCTTTCTTCTGTTCCCATATCCACGGTAACTTTCAACAATCTATCAGTCCCCTCTACCCTTTCTGCTTCCTTAACAGTTCCAATTTTTATTTCTAATTTAGTAAAATCTTCAAATTTCAACATATATAATTCAGTTAATAATTAAAATCGTTTAAATTATACACTATTATGATTGATTTTGGATAGTGAGAAAATCACGAAAGCAGGAGTCCTGAGGTTCTCGAAGGATGGATGCTGGAGTGCATTTCCGAAGTGGAGTATAGTGGATAAAGTTGGAAATTTCTTCAAAATGAACTATTCCGTTGTGCTACTTGAATTTTAGGAAGTTCTGACTGTCCAAAAACTCTTCAATTTACTTCACCCTGCTTGTGAATTATAATACACAAGCCTTTAGGATTGTAGAGCTTGAGAAAAAAGTTCTGGATGATTCGAAAAACTCAAATGGATTAAAAGCATTCATCTTTCAATTTCTATCTTTGACCATATGATTGAAGTAATTAACTGGAATAGGTCTCCGAAATTAATTTTTGGAGTATCTCTGTTTCCTTAGGTGCTTTGTTTGATATTATGAGTTGGAATTCTGTACTCACATCCTGATCCTTTCTATTCCAATTTCTTCTATTTTTTGCACCAAATGCAGTAAACACACCATTTTTATTGCTTCTCCAATACTTATTTGCTACTGTTTGAACTGCTTCATGCCCTACATCCAACTTATCTATTATTAGAATGGCATTCTTCTCTTTATCAAATTTCTCTTTTGCATTGTCAAGTAACTTTTTATACCTTTTAATGTTATCCCCTGAACCTGTAGTTAATCTAGCAGATCCACCACCAGGATACTCTTCCTTACTTATAATAAAGTCACCTTCACTTTTAGATAGTTCGAACTGCTTACCAAAGTTTCTCTTATCAGTAAATAAGGAGTAAGATTTCCTTAGGAATCTCTTTACAAAACTACGCCTCCACTCATTATAGACTTTCACTTCTATAAAGGTATCTAGTTCAGGAATATAAAAATCCGCATCTTTTTCTTCTTTATTATTTATTCTTCCTGTTTTTTCTTCAACCCTAAGTTTGATATTTTTTGAAGCTAAAATCCAAGCAATTTCTATTTCAGACAGAAGATCATCTATCTGATACCCGATTGTGTCATTTTTCGGATTAGGAGCTAGAAAGCGAAATTTCTGTAGTAATTTTGAATACTCACTCTCAGATAACAATCTTTGTAGATTTTTCATTTGCCAACCACTTAGGATTAAATCACGTGGATCCACAAGTTTTATTGGATTTACACTACCAATATTCCATACTTTCATATGGGATTCTACCCAGAAGCGTATCCATTCACTTCCCAATGAATCCCTTAGAAAAACAACTGCCTGTTGCATAGCTTCCTCTCCTAT
>Ga0209976_10000992_pt1 | contig 17144 bp, 39 predicted proteins | sample SumtaG_FD_182806 | JGI IMG/M metagenome (GOLD analysis project Ga0209976, IMG submission 182806) | Deep subsurface microbial communities from Indian Ocean to uncover new lineages of life (NeLLi) - Sumatra_00157 metaG (SPAdes) (version 2) | ecosystem: Environmental > Aquatic > Marine > Oceanic >...
TGGTTGTCATGTGCTACGAAGGAATTATTAATAACTTGAAAATTGCTAAGGAAAGCCATTTATATGGAAAATATAAAACTAAGGCAAAGGCTATACAAAAAGCATGTGATATTATTAATGAATTAGCTCAGTCTCTTAATTTTGAGAAAGGTGGTGAAATTGCAAAGAACTTAGATATCACATATAGTTATATGAAACGTCTTCTTTCATATAATAAAATAGAAATGGACATCTGGGGGATTGATAATATTATCAATCTATGTGAAATACTTAAAAAATCTTGGGAAGAGGCTATAACAAGTATGGAGGAGATAAAATGAAAAATTGGGAAGATTGGATGGAGAAAAAACTAATAGATCGGGAATATGATAAACAGTATGCCAATGTTGTAGAATCTCCTACTGGAATAGTTCACATTCTTAAAGATGAATCTATTGAAATTGGAGATTATGGAGTTACTATTTGTGGACTAGTGTTTACCGACCATGGACATGAGGAGGATTGGGAACTGCTTGAAGGTTATTATTTTCATAGTAATTGGAATTATCATATAACTTGTAAGAAGTGTCGTTGCTTGGAAATAATACGTATGAAGTTAGAAATCTTTAAAGAAGTAGAGGGAGGCGTAATTAATGAAGGAATAACAATACCAGCCGATAGGATAATTGTAAACTTTGTTTGTATTGAATGTGGATTTAAAAAGTCTTTTCCACTTAAGAAGGCTGGACTTTCTATGACATTTATGTGTGACAAATGCAACAAGATGGAAAGCTTCATGGAAGTTGTAGACATAACTATAACAGAATAAAAAAAAAGGAGGTATAAAATGAAAAATTTGATGAACAAAAAACTAACTGAATATAAACGTAATAAACGATATGGCACTGTTGTAGAATCTCCCAATGAAACTATTCATATTCTTAGAGATGAATCTATTAGTGTTGGAGAAGTTGGAATTACTCTTTGTGGACAAAAATTTGTTGACGATGGAGAATCTCATAATAGCTGGGAGTTATTTAAAGACTTCCACTTTGATACACCCGAGTCAGTTAAACCTTATCAAAATTATATAACCTGCAAAAACTGTCGTAAGTTGGAAATAAAGCGCATGAAGTTGGAAATCTTAAAAGAAGTAAAGGAGAGTAATGAGAAGAATAATTTATTAGAAGAACAAAAACTCAGCAAATTGAATAGTAAACTTATAAAAATCATCGCTGCCATTGCTGAAGGAAAAATTATACCAGCTAAAAGAGTAATTGTTTACTACAAATGTTGCAGGTGTGGAAGTATAGATAATGAATCTCTTGAAAGAGGAGCAACTTCTGTTGGTATTTGTGATGAATGCAACAAGATAGAAAACTTTATGGAAATTGTTGGCATAACTATAACAAAAAATTAGAAATGAGAGGAAACAAAATGAAAGTAATGGTCAGTTATGGCCGAGATCATCGTGATATACGCCCTGAAAATTGGAAATACATAGAGGTAGTAGTTAATAAATTGGATGAGATTGGCAAATATCTTCGTGAAAAACTTGGCCTTCTATCGAATGATATAGGTGAATATACATATACAAAAGATAGAGGTTCTTTAATACACACTCTTTCTATGAAGGAAGATGGTAGAACTTTAATTGAATACAGATGTTTAATTTTAACAGAATAAAAAGAGGAGGTATAAAATGAAAGTAACAGTTGATTATGGCAAACACAAAAAAGAAATAAAGTTTAAGAGTCATGAGGTCATAAAAATCGAAATTGGAGGACATTGGTATGAAATAGTAAATGAACGTGATAAGCTAAGAATTCGAGGAATGAGGCCTTTGCATATTCAGCCTGAAGTAAGCAATGTAATATTTCTCACACAGAAAGATTTTGGAGAATAGATCAGAGAAGGAGGTAAAATGAAAAAAGCAATCTGTAAAGTAGGTAGGATGAAAATGAAAAAGAATAGCGAAGATTTAATTCTAGTAGAGGAGGATGTAGAATTACTTATGGAATCCTTCAAAGAAGCACGTGGTATACTTAAAGATGCTATAGCTGTATATGAGGGATATACGAAATCCAGAAATAAAAATATACGTTCAAACGAACCTATAGTGTTTTATGCACGAATGTATCCAGTAATAAAACGGGCAAGGAAACTCTTACATAAATATGAGGTGAGCAAATGATACCTAATGAAATTTCTAAAAAGGTAACGGTAGATGACGTGCAATTTTGGGGAATGTTCTTCTTTTCAGAAGATGATATGTTAGTAATATCTAGTAGACCAGATTGGATTAGAAATCCTATAGATAATAAGAAGGAATACATAAAAGATATGTGGATAATTAACCAAGATATTCAATGTCCACAATGCCAAGAATATGGAAAACATGGAATAATTACACTAGAAAGTGATGTTGTTGTAGTCTGTTGTGTAAAATGTAAACAATTTGTATGGACAACTCTAGAAAGGAGGTAAAATGAAAAAGAAAATTAAGAGATATGTAGGATTTTGGGCTGAAGATTCTAAAAGTTTATTACCTAGAGCATCTGATTTTATAGATGAAGAACTATCAAAAAAGTGTAGGAAAAAGATTATAAATTATCTTAGATTAGCTAGTCATAATGGATTTAATTTCACAAAGGGATTTAGTAGGTGTAGAATATGTAAGACAATCACTCCTGGCTCACATGAAATTACCGACGGCGAATATATATGGCCGAGTGGATATATACATTACATTATGAAACATAATGTAATTCCACCACCAAGATTTCTAAAAAAGATGTTGAGAAGGAATTTAAAATAAAAGGAGGGAAATAAAATGAGAGACGCATTTAAAGTATTCAAGTACATTAATCGGATGATGAGAAAAGATAAAGTAAAAGAAGCAGATGAATGTGTATGTACTACTAAGCGAATACTTAGTATGGCAGAGAGATCTATTAACAGTAAAAATACGAGGTTGCGCTTCTCCAAAGTTGGAGATGTGTGGGCTTGTGAAATAACAACAATCTAATTTAAAAAAGAAAGGAGGCTTAAGTGAAGATATTTAATCTACTTAATCGTTGTAATCATGAATGGAGAGTGTTAGTAAATAAGACAATGCCATCTCCTTTTGAACAAACAAAAGTGACTAAAAGTGCCAAATCCTCGATACCGAGTTGGTACTTCACAAAACAGAGCATAATAATACTTGAATGTAAAAAATGTGGAAAAATAAATAAGACAATCACAACAAATCCATAACAAAATTGACATTCGGGGGATTAATAATGCCCGTAATAGAATTTAAGAAACTTGTTACTGTTCCTTTATGGATTGCTAATAAATGGTGTGTCTTACCATACCATAATCATCCAAAAGGGTGTCCAAACCATCCTAAATGTAAGTTCTCTAAAAGGAAACATGTTGAGGCAGAGTATTTATTTGATCTAGATGCTCCAAAATATATTGTATATGCTTCTTTTGATTTGAAGGCTCATGCAAAGATGATGAAACAAAAACTTCCTAAATGGACAGATAGGCAATGTCGTTGTCTCTTATATTGGCAGAGACAGGTTGATAACCGTGTTAGTAAGCTTGCCTATGCTTTTGTAGAAAAGAGTGGTCTGAGAGGCTATCATATGCTTGCAGAGGGCTATGGAGTTAATGTTTATGCAACAGCATGGTTAGCTGGTCTTAAGCTTGAAAGAATAAGACATATAAATACAGTAAGAAAACTTGTTTTATTGTTAAAGATAAAGGAGGTATGATGAAAGAAGTAGGAGGCGGTCATTCAATAATAGTTAAATTGACAAATGAAGAGGCTAAAACTATTTGCAAGCTCGGGCAAGGTGACAAGTGTTGTGCATTTTTAATTTTCTCACCTACTGGTTTTGAATGTATTTTGAGGGACTATCCTGTTAATAGTTATATTTTTAATAGACTAGAAAAAGGAACTATGAATGCTAAAGGAAGGGGTGGATGGAAGGGTTGTGCTTGGGAAGAAACGAAAAACCTAAGTTAGCTATTGTGTCTATGTATATGCTATGTTATACTTAGTTATAAATAAAAAAAAAGTAGGAGGAGATAAACTGAAATGCTAAAATTTACAAAAGCAAGTTCGAAAAGAGCTGAAATGGTATTAGATATTGAAGAGGAGCAAGCTGCAAGAGAAGATTTTGGCGAGAATACTGAAGAATTTTTGAAAAATTTAAAAAGAACTAAAAACAACGCAATATCAGAAATACAAACACTTATTGATTGCGCCGATGACGATAAGCTTCAATAATTTAGTCCTTGAAAAGGAGATAAGTTATGAGAATAGCACAAGTAGAAGTATACCAGTTTAATGAGCTTTCAGAAGAGGCAAAAGAAAAAGCAGTTAATGAGCTACGGGACATTAACACTGAATATAGTAGTTGGTGGGATCATGATGGCCTACTTGATCTATCTGCAAAAGAGTTGAAGTCAAGACGAATTACAGAACATTTAACACTTTCCTACAAACTTGTATCGTTTGATTTTGTTCGCCACCATATACGTTTTGAATCGGTAGAAGTTAATAATGATGATGCTTTTAGGAAATTTTTACGAGTTCATAAAAGATTATGGAAAAAGTGTCATTATGCATTTTACTATCCTTCATATCCAAGTACTGCAAAGACCGTATTCGAAATTGAACATCAGGAAGGTTTGTCTTTTACAGACAAAGAAGAAGAAATTCTTGATCGAGCTTGCAAAATAATGAATGATAAGATTAATGAAGCATTAGTTTCTTTAGAAGAGAGTTATGAATACCTGACCTCTAGAAGAATTATAATTGAAACAATTGAAGCTAACAAATATGAATTTACAGAGGATGGAAAAGTATATCATTATTAAAAACATAAAAGGAAAGGAGAACTGATATGAAAATTGGAGAGGTAGAGAAAAATATAAAAATTCCTGGTAGGGTATATAAGGGTCAATGGATAGATCTTGCTAACAAATTAAAAGAAGTAGGTGATTCTGTTTTAATAGAAATAGAAAAAGACGACAATTTAGAGGTAAAAACTATTCGAGCAAGAATAACAGCAAGTATGAGACCTAGTAGAACAAATATTAAAATTACTACTAAAAAAATCAGTGAAACAAAACTTAGAATTTGGAGAACAAAATAGAATCAATTAAAATAGTATAGGAGGTGAAATACATTGGCTAAAAAAGAACTGTTTACAATGAGAGTAGGAAATATGTGGATGAGAAGAATGAGAAAGAAAGCCAAGAAGAAATCTCTAATAAGAGGTTCTAAAGTAACAGTAGCAACTCTTATTAGAGAAGCCGTAAACAAATCCTACAAAATTAAGGAGGTATAATATGAAATTTGGAAAAGTAGAAAAAGGAGTAGAAATATCTACTCCGAATAACAGATGTTGGGTAATTCTTGCTAAAAGGCTAAAAAAAGTAGGAGACTCTGTTTCAATAGAATTAGAAAAAGGTGAAAATATAAAAAAAGTACAGTGTAGTGCTATAATAAGCTTAGGATATGAAAGAACAGGTATTAAGATCACCACCAGAAAAATTAGTAAAAAGGAACTTAGAATTTGGAGGATAAAATAAAGGAGGTATGATGGAAAAACTGGATGATGAAGAAGAAAGAGAAGAAGTTATAATAGAAACTATAACAAAAGAGGAGCTTGATTTCGTTAATGGATTATTTGGAATAAAACTTACACCAGGAAGTTCAAAAGGTAAAATAACAATAAACCTATTTAGTCTTGTTGAAGAAGAAGGGCTATATCAATACGTAGATTCTTTTGACTCTGAATATCTACAAGATCTTCAACATGTCATTACAAGAACTATACAGTTAATTACAGGTGCTAAAAACTTCGAATATGAGACAGAGCAAAAAGTACAAAGTAGAGAATGGAAATTAACTAGGAAAATAATAAAGGAGGTATGATGAAAAAGAAAGAGTTATTTGACGCAATCGTTAATGATTTGGTTGATGGTAATTTTAACGTAGAAAAACATGAAGCATATGGATTTATTATAGATAGATATCCATCTTCTATAGCAGCAGGAAGTGTAGGTTCTCTGTTTATAGAAGCTATAAATGAAGTTGATTGGGATAAAGTCGAAAAACAAGTAAGAATGATAAAAGAATCATTAACGAAAGATTTAAACATAGTAAAAATATCAATTACAGAACCTAATCTTCAACATATTATAGATGAAGTAAAAAAGCATTGTAAATGTAAGCTTTCTATCCATCATTATGGTAGTGATGGAATAACAATACATTGTGATACTTGTGGGTGTGATATATTGGGCGCTATTGTACACAATTTTGATGTTGATCCAGTAATACTTTTAGAGTGGGACGACGAGGAAGATAATAAATAAAGGAGGTATGATGAAAAAGGAAAGAAGAAAAAATAATGAACTTCTAAGAAGGATAGAAAAATTAGAAGAAGCTAGAGAACATCTACAAAAAGCTCATGATTTAATTAAGGCGGTTTTTCCAAATAATCAAAAAGTTCAAACATACTTTCTAGATCACTTAAGAATGAAAGTAACTCAAGAACATGGATATATGTCAAAGAATCTCAATATTGATGATCTAATAGGAAGACTTAGGAGAGAATTCAATGTGGACAGTGACTAGACAAATACAATGGCCTGATGGAACTCATATGGTAGAGATATCAGGAGGAGGATTAGACTACACAAATCCAGATGCTCTATCACCAAAGTATCCTGGTGAGTTTGATAGTTTTAAAGATCCAAGAGAAGCTGTTAAAATTGCTCTTGAAATTGCTGAATTATGGCACGTGGATGATCCAACATCTGATATTCAAGTAGGTTATGGCTCTACTGGTGGAATGACAATGCCATTTGATGAATCAACAGAAATAGAAATAATTAAGTGGGCAGAAGAGAGGTATAAAGAGTTGCTTAAGTGTCCTCAATGTGGTGAAATAATGCCAGATAACAAGGAAGAGATATGGTGGCATGAACTTTTCGAAGAAGGATTTTGTAGTGAATATTGTGCTGAGAAAAACTATAGAATGTGTAAGGCAGGTGAAATATGAAGCCAACTCCAGTAATATGTACAGATGGTAAAAGGCATCGTTGGGAAACAACAAGAACATTTGAATCATATGGTACAGTTTATAAAGATGCGTGGTGTACCAAATGTGGTTCATTAACTGAATTTTTTCGTAAGCGTGGTTCCGCAGACCCTTGGAAAAGATGTTATGACTGTAAGAAACTTTATATAAGATATCCAACAAGTTTAGTTAAAAAGAAAAGAAAGAGGAAAGAGATAGAACTAGAAAAAGAAGAGGAAATATAAATGACTAAAACAAAGCTATATAAACAAAAAGATGGAGCCGGTAAAGGTAAAATAGTTGAGATAATGTCAGAAAATGAAAAAGGTATAATGATACTTAGGAATGTGAGAAGTGGTTTTAAGTTTTGTATTTCGTATAGAAATTTTAATAACCATTATATAGAAGTACAGAGGAAATAAGATATGACATCGTACATACGAAAATGGTTATATAAAGAATCTAAGATGATAATACGACCAATAAACAAATTTCAGCTACTGGACAATCTAGCTAAGATTGTAATGAAAACAGAGTTAGGAGAAAAAAAAAAGAAAAAGGAGGAAAGAATAGATAATGAAAAAATTGGCACTAAAAGATGAGTTCATTAGAGACACGGTAGTTTTTAAAACAGATGAGTATTTACTACCAGTTAGTTTATCTACTTTAGCACGTGGTGACGAAATCAAACGATCTGGTATTGCTGGTATGGGAAAAGTAGTCACAATAAGCGAGGATTTAGCTACTGTGGTAATTGCTTGGAAAGGATATAGTGAGAATCCAGGTAGTCGTTATAGTGGATTATACTCATACTATCCAGCAACAACTGAAGTATTTGTATATGTTGGAACCGACGAGAGTGGATCAAATAGATATCTTTCTTTAATTGAATGGAAAACAAGGCCAGAGAAAAAGGAGGAGAAAAATGAGACTAAGAAAGGAAGGAAAGACATGAATGCAAAACAAGCAGTGAAAATGGCGAGGAAAATTAGAAAACTTGTAGTAGTTGGAAAAGAGGACTTTTTTGATGTACTTAAAACTTATACAAAGAACATGTCTAAGGAAGATAAATACAAGTTAGAAGATTTGTACTATGCTATGCTTGCAAAAGGCGAATTTAAAGATATAAAATAACATACAAAGGAGGTGATAGATGTGGGATACTGGTGTCCACAATGCGGTGAAGAACAAATTTCAATAACTTTTACCATTGTTGGACAAGGAATGTGTCCAATGTGTGATGAAATAATAACATTAATGAATGTATTAATGAATTTTGATGAGGCTCTTGAAAGAAGAAGAGAATATGAAAAAACCTTTGGAGATTTGCCAATATGAGGAGGAAATATGGAAATACCTAAAAATATTTATGAAGCTGTAACAGCTCTTAAAATTCTACTTGAAAAAGCGGATCAACTTAATGAGTTCTTAGAACTAGAGGAAAATAAAGCATTAGCAAATTCACATCATTCTCTAGGAAGAATATTAAGAAATGAATGGGGGTTGTGGAGCGATTCAGATCTAGCAAAATCCTTTAATGAAATAGGTGTATATCATGCTGATGATATGTCATCAATAATAATTAGAAGCCTACATCGTATTCTAACCAAAAAGGAAGTAAAATTTAAAGAACAAGTAAGAATCTTCCAAAAATATTGGAAGAATATGAAAAAGAGAGAAGAAGAATTAGCTAAAGAAGAAGAAGAATTAGCTAAAGAAGAAGAAAAGTTAGCTAAAGTAGAAGAAGAATTAGCCAAAGGAGAAGAAGAATTAGCTAAAGAAGAAGAAGAATTAGCTAAAGAAGAAGATCTACCAACATAAGGAGGATGAATAATGAATATAGAGTGTGTAACTGGTGTGCATAGTGGGAATGATGTAGAATTTTTTTATGAAGATAGAGACTCTATTTCACTTGCATATGAAGAACATTTGAAAGAATGCAAAGGCCAATGTATCAACTGTTATTGTAATCACAAATTTGGAAAATGTGAATGTCGCGATGTACGTCCAGACTACAAAGTACCTTGTACAAATTATGAACCAGATGAAGGTTGTCACGATATGTGCTTCTGTAGCAATGGAGATGATACAACCTTATATGGCGACTGGCATAAAGATAGAAAGAGTAGTAAATGGAAAGAATACAATGGAAAGAAAGAATATTCAGCAATACATAACGAAAACTATAACACAATTCAAGTAGTCAAATCGAATTGGATAGCTAAATCATATGCGTGTAGTCCATGTTATCCAGGCCAAGCTGATCTAGATACTACAGGAGATCTAAATGGTTATTGTCTACCACCTGAGCTAATGAAAGAAGAATGGGTAGAAGAAAATAGAGGTAGATTATACTTTATAACATCTACTGAATTAATACCCTATAATGAGACGATGCTTTTTGTTGTGGTAACAAATGGCGAGGGTGTAGTAATAGATAACATAAGAGCTAATGGAGGAATAGTAGATATTGAAAGACCTGAAGCCCTAATGAATGGTCTGTCGCTTAACCTTCTACCTATAATAGAAGGTTTTTGTAAATCTTTAACAGAAAGAATAAAAGGAGGTAAAGAACAATGAAATATAGAAAAGGTACACAAACAAGAGAAGAAGATGTACTATGGATAATAGATTTCTCAAAAGTAGATAGTGATCAACACACAATATTTCTTTACGATCGTGAAGAGACTGAGGACTGGCTTGAAGAGAGTGGGCTTACTCGGAAAGAATTAGATTTAGTAGTAGTTCATAGAGTTATAGTAGGTGAAAGTTATTCTGTTGTAGTACCAAGTGGATTTGTTCTAAAAAGAACATATGCAAACAAAAATATAGTATTTAGGAAAGAAAGAAAGGAAGAGGAATAGATATATGGCATTCAAAGACATATCAATACCTGAAGCTCCTGAACCAACAAGGCTTAGGAGAGCAAGCCTACGTAAAAAGATTGCAACATTAATACCTCGCAAAGTCAATGAAAAAGCTATGGAAAAATTATCTGTAAATGATACAGTTAGAGTTAAACTTGATAACATTTTACGTAGAGGTGAAATATTAAAAGTAAATCCTACAACAGCAATAGTAAATATTCCAGATACAGGTGAAGTGTGGAAAATATCTGGTTATTATCTAATAAAACTTACAGGTAGAAGTGAACTGTAGTAATTATTATACGCAATATTTTGTAGAAAACTACAAAATATTGTTTGCTTCAAGACATTAATTTTGCTATATATAAGTGAACTGTAAATAACATAAGGAGGTATTTAAAGAGTGATGTCCACAATTAAAACTTTTTTTAAAAAGGTATGGTATAATATACTAAGTGATGAAAATCTAGAAGTATTAATTAAAAGAAGGAAAGAAGAGTTAATAGATGTAGAGGTTGAAGAAACAAAAGCTATATCTGAACTAAAGCATGATCTTCATAAGATATATTCAGAACATACTAATATGGAAGAAGAAGAAATACATAACAAAGTAGAAGAAGATATAAAAGAAGTACTAACAAATGTAGAATAGTAGCAACATGGAGGTAAAATGACAAAGAAAATAGAATTTATTGAAAGACTTGAGAGATTTAAGAAACTTATAGACAAGAAAAAAGTAATAGAAGAAAGATACACTAGACTAGTAGAAGAGATACAAATTTTACGAGAAGAGATCTATGATTATTTTGGAAAAGATGGCATATATGATGTTAAACATATAGGGGAAGTAAAACTAACCAAAACTGAATATACGAAAGATTATCCTAGCTGGCAGACCATTGCAACAAAATTTCTTAGTGGATGTTGTCAAGTAATTGAAAGCAGTCGCTCAATAAAAGATAGTTATAAAAAGACTTTAAAAGTTAAAATTGCCAGAATGTATTATGAAATATTTCATAGATTCAAAAACGAAAAGGATGAAACCCGTATATATATAACTATTTCTAAGGAGGAATAATGTCAGACTCAGCCAAAATTAAAGTTCTTGTCAAGAGACTAGGAAAGTTAAAAAATTCTCATAACACTTTGACTGAAAATGTTGAAGAGATATTAGAAAAAGTAAAAAAAATAAAAATCCTTACAAATAGACAAAAGACTAAAATAAAGAAGTTAAATGAAATCTCTACAGGTTTAGTAAATGAGTTACATGAAAAGGTAAAGGGAATGGTAGAATTATACCTATATAATTCACATTTTACCATTATGAAAAGTATAGCTATAAGAGTGGCGAAAAATATAATAAATGAACATATATAAAGCTATAAAGATCAAAACAAAAACCATACTAAGTTCAAATATCAGCGTAAAACTAATAAAAGAATTATCAAACGATAAATGGTTTTTAGCTGCTGTACTTAATCCTCCTATTGTGAAAGAAGCTATGTTTGTTTTTCAAAAGAGTGAGTTTGTAGATATACGCAAACCTTACAAAAAGCTAAAAGAAACAAAGCGTACACCGGCATAAAAAAGTAATATGAGGAGGTAGAATGTGAAGTTCGTCAAAGAACAATATGAATATAATAATACTGTCCTAAAAAATTCTGTAACAACAATTTTGCACAAACTTGATGAGATAATAGCAGATAATCTTGAAGGCTTCTATGATGAAATATTTATCTCAGACTGTCTATACTGGAATGTTACGTTAAATGCAGATATAACTGTAAGTGATATAGGCTGTGAAGGTTTACATGTAAAAGAAATGTTAAAGCGATATGGAGAGTTTCTTGTTTCATATAAAAATGTAAAACTTTTTAGAATGAAAATAGAGCTTAAAGGTGATAATACTTTAACTTTGAAAAATAAGTTTGAAATTCTATTTAATTTTCAAGAAGTAATGTGTAAAGAATGTAAAAAACTTAGGAGTGAATGTGGGTGTATTCAAACAAATGAACAAGTATCAGACGACCTTAAAACAATCATAAGTCTAGGTCCAAATTTATTTGATAAACTAGATGAAAGCTTAACTGTTAAACTAGATAAAGAAGATAAAGTAAGTGAAGCAAAAAATAGGCTATCAGATTCAGAAATTAGTAGTGTAGTTATGGGACTACAAAGACGTCTGGGTATAGCAAAGACAAAAATACAAGAAGTTGCAAAGAAAATACTAAAGGTAAAACCTGATATTGACTTTGATGGGCTTGTAAGTGAAATAATAAGAAAAGTATAAAAAGGAGGGGATATGTTTAAATCAGTATTGGATAACTATGAAAGCTTTTTGTACGGCAAAGCCTTATCGTGGCTTCCATCATTTAAACAATTTCCAAGCATAGAATTACAAGACCTAATACAAGAAATGACAATAGCCATATATATAAGATATGGCAATTTTGACAGAAGTAGAGCCGGTTGGATAACTTTTATTAATACAGTAATTACAAGTAGAATGTTAGATTTGTTAGATGAGTATAACACTAAAACTAGAAAACCAAGCTTACCATTCTTGGAGTTTGATAAACTTACAATATCCTCTAGAAACGGTGAGCAAATTTCTGCAGGTCATGGAAGAATCATAGATATATTTAAGTACAAAAATTATACACCAACTCCATTGGAACATTTTTCTTTTAACGAGTTTTATAGATTGATATATTCAGCAGTAGGTAAAGTAACATACAATCCACATGGATTTAGAAATGGAGATGGTAGAAGTTTCGCTCAACATGTATTTGATGAGCTTATAAGTCCTAGTAAGAAATTAACAAGAAGAATTGTAAGGAAATGTGAACTCATTGAAAAAAGAGTAGAGAAAAATAAGCAGAGAAAAAGGAGAGTAAAATTTAATATTACTGAAGATGATCTTGCAAAGCACTTTGGAGTCGCTATCCCAGCTATAAAAAGATGTATAAAACTAATCAGACAAACCATCCTCAAAACTATGCACAGACATAGATATACATTTAACCCATTACAAAAACTCAAACAATAAACAATAGGCTATAACTACAAGTTTCGGGGCTTACATAGGGCGAATCTGACGGCCTTAAATTGCTTTTAAGGGTTAAAGTATGCCCCTTTAAATAGCTGTATAACAAAGGAGGTAAAAGATGAACGAATCACCGCTATATGCACAAGCATTACTTGAATCTCTAGTTCTAGTAGAGTGTGGCAAAGTCTGCATTAAACTTTCCAAATTTGAATTTGCTGATATAGATGAAGAAGATGAAGATGAAACAGAAGAAGAAAAGTATGTTAAAAAACTGATCATTAAAGCAAGAGATTTGGTAGAAAAAATGGACCAGATAGGAATGTTAGATAGTATAAAAGAAAGGAGAATAAAATGAAAATAGCAGTAAGTGAATATATGTCTGAATGTGACTATCATGATGAATGTTATGACACTACTGTTAAGAAGCTTGTAGACGATTACATATTCTCAAAACTCAGAACTGGTGGAAAGATAGAAATAATAGAAGAACAAACAAATAAACTATCTTTCCTTTTATCAGGAATATTAACTACATTAGTAGAAGGAAAAATAATTTCACTTTCTGACTTAGCTGAAATATTAGGCAGTGGACAAATAATACAAGAAAGAAAGGAGATAAAAGATGAGAAAGCTCAATAAGGCAATTTACAAGTTAACGGATGGTAAAGAAATTTTTAAAACTAGATCAATGGACGTAAATGAATTTATGGAAGCACAGAAAATGGCTAACAAATCAACAAATGGTAACATTACATGGAGGCTTCATACAATAAATGAAAAGAATTGTCGGGAATGGGTAGTGTACTTAGTAGAATGTTCAGATAAAACATTATATTGTGGAATAACAACTAGTTTAGCACGTAGATTAGAACAACATAATGCCGGTAAGGGAGCAAGATACACACGTGGAAGAGGACCAGTTAAAATTGTATCATGTTCCAGCAAAAAGATGTCTAAAAGCGGAGCTTCAAAGTTAGAATATAGAATAAGAAGATTACCAAAACATAAGAAAACAGCACTACTAAGTTTATATTAGAGGAGATAAAAAAATGAATGATAAAATTAAGTTACTTATCAAAACTAAAAAAGCAACTTTTGAAGACATAGAAAAAAAAGTAGTATCTACCATAAAATTTAAAGAAGGTCTAGATATTGGAGATATAGTTATAATAATAATTAAAGAAGTACCAGTTTATGGAAAAATTATTGATATTGTACCAGACAAAATTAAAAAAGGTGGCTGGTGGCATATTACTTTCTATCTTCTTGTTTTACCATTAACAAAAATGACTTGGATATTAAGAGATGCTCAAATGACTGGAAAAGAAGTGTTTACAATAAATGGAGAAAAAAGGTTTTTTGCTCCAGTAAATTTTGAAGACTCAAAGAGATTCGAACCGAAGAAAAGTATGTTAAAGATAGTATAGCAAAGGCTAACTAACTTCTAAATTACCAGACCTAGGTAAAGTCCAAGAAGAAACCACCTGCCAAAAAAATTCCAGAATTTAGTCATATATCGGAAACCTCTCAATTTTCGGCTTTCCTTTTTTATTCATTGTATAACACATAGAGCTACAGTATCTTATCTTAGCTACTTCATTACAACCAGGTCTTGCACACAACCTACGGTTATGGTTATAACTTCCTAAGTGTTTTCTATACTCCTCAAAGGTAACAAATTCCATGTTACATAACTTACCATCTGAACATGTTTCCTTACACCTATAAATCCTCGCTGGTTCTTTTCTTCTACTATATTTCAAGCGTCGTAATTTCTTAGCTTCTCTATAACATGCACTTCTATTTAGACCAACTGCTTCAAAGTAATAATCTGCATTGACACCATCAAATTCTTCCTCTTTAGACGCAAAAAAATATTTTGCAGATCTGTACTGTCTATAAGTTCCATGTACAAAATCTCTATTTGCAAACCAAATGAGCAGACAATATAGATCCTTATTAGGGTCACCAGTTTTTATTCTTGGAACCCTTATAGATTGCATTTGCATTATTCAGATATACAGCTTTTGATATGTACTACCCTAATACTACTTTGATTTAACATAATTGAATGTAGATTAAATGGATATGGATATTCATCACCATATACAAGACGAGTTATTCCAGCATTTATTATAAGTTTCACACATGGTAAACATGGATAATAAGTACAATATATCGTAGAGTTATAAATAGAACCACCATGACGGGCTGCTTGAGCTATACAGTTAGCCTCTGCATGAGAAGCTCTACAAATATCTAACCTCTCACCTGATGGTATATTTTTTTCCTCTCTAATGCATCCAACTTCACTACAGTGTGGTATACCAGACGGAGCGCCATTATATCCAGTTGCTAATATCCTTCTATCCTTAACAAGTACTGCACCAACCTGTCTTCTAAGACAAGTAGATCTAGTTAAAACTATGTTAGTAATATTCATGAAATATTCATCCCAACTTGGTCTTTTCATATCATCCTCCTATCCACAATTACTAAACCCACATGAAGGACATGTAAAACATCCTTCACTAGGAGTTACAGATTCCCCACATTCAGGACACTTTAGTCTTAGCATTATTCCCCCACTATCAGTAATTTTAGAGTCCATAATATTTTCACCTATGGTTTTGCCTATAGCATCTGGTATAGACCTGACAAGTCCATCCTGTGTTAATAATGGTTTCTCACCTCCTATTCCTTTTAATTGTCTAACAACTTCATACCCAGGTATATCATATTTGAAACATAGACTAATAAGACGCCCTATAGCTTCGGTCATACAATGCTCTTCAGTACCAGCCTTACCTACATTGGCAAATACTTCTACAGGATCCTTAAAACTATCGTCCATATAATTTATTGTTAAATACATATTACCCAAGCCGGTTTTTATTCTATGAGTCATACCTTTTCTTATATTGCCACGATGCTTTCTCCTCTGTGTAAGTTCAGTTGTTTTAGATGCTTTAGATGTTTTAGATGTAAGTGCTTGAACTTTTCTAGTACCATCCCTATATAAAGTAACTGACTTGCAACCTTTTTTCCAAGCCATACGAAAGATTTTATCTACTTCTTCTATGGTTGTACTATTGAGCACATTTATCGTTTTCGATATACCTGCGTCTATGTTTAATTGCCATGCAGATAAGATATTAACATGCTGTTCAGGACTAATGTCTTTCATTGTTTGATAATATTTAGGGTAATCTTTCCCTCTATTCTTTTTATTTCTAATATATTCATCAAACAATACAGGAATTACTCTTAGCTTTGTACCAATAGCTATTTTATCATAATCAATATCGAAGTTTGGTTCTATTCCACTGGAACAATTTGCAATAATGCTTAATGTTCCAGTAGGAGCAACGGATAATAAAGTAGCATTTCTTCTTTTTAATCCAACTTTAGCAACTTCTTCTGGTACACCTCGCTCTTTGCCCAACTTAACACTTTCATTATTAGCCGTTATATACATAAAATTTGAAAGCCTCTCACACCAATCTACAGCCTCCTTAGAGCTATATTTAGTTTTAAGCTTTATTAGCATGTCAGCAAAACCCATTACACCAATTCCTATTCGACGTGTTTTCAAAACTTTTTTATTTATCTTTTCTAAAGGATAATTATCAACATCAATAGAATTATCTAAAAACCTTACAGCTAATCTTATTACTTTTTCAAATAATTTCCAGTCAAATTTAACTTTAGGTACTTCGGGCAAAATTCTATATACCATTTTATTAAGATTTATACTACCCAATATACATGCCCCATATGGAGGAAGAGGCTCCTCTGCACATGGATTCGTTGCTTCTATAGTTTCAATTTCTCTAAGTGGATTCTTATTATTTACTGTATCTATAAATATAACCCCAGGCTCACCAATCTCCCAAGCTCCCTTAATAATTGCATCCCATATTTCACGAGCAGTACTTTCAATAATTATATCCTCATTTCCACCATCTCCAACTTTACCTTCCCATGCAAGCATATAGTCTAGATCTAGCTCAACTGCCTTCATAAATTCATTTGTAATAGCTACACTAATGTTAAAGTTAGTCATCTGTCCTTCTACTTTTTTACAACTTATAAAATCCATTATGTTCGGATGATCACACCTTAACATTCCCATCTGAGCTCCTTGTCTTACCCCCCCCT
>Ga0209976_10000993_pt1 | contig 17142 bp, 21 predicted proteins | sample SumtaG_FD_182806 | JGI IMG/M metagenome (GOLD analysis project Ga0209976, IMG submission 182806) | Deep subsurface microbial communities from Indian Ocean to uncover new lineages of life (NeLLi) - Sumatra_00157 metaG (SPAdes) (version 2) | ecosystem: Environmental > Aquatic > Marine > Oceanic >...
ATTAAGAATTCTATCTTTGCCTACTTACTGCCAGGGGACAAATCTTTATCAATTAAATAAAAAAGTTAAAAATATCCTTGTTTCGATAAAAGAGAAGCAGGGAGTAGTTTTTGCCAGAGGGGAAGATAATTTTATCACCCTAGATCTTTTGGATATTGATAGTTTTCGTTTTGGAAGAGTTGATTCTGCCCAATTTGCCTATTTTACAGGGTTAACTAAGGATAAAACTTTTTTTCAGTTTGTTCCGGCAGGTTTAAGGCCGGTTTTGAATTACCCTGTTGCTACCCAGCAGCTTCAAGTATTTAACAATGAGTTAATAAAGGCGAGAAGTGAAAAAAGGCAGTTTTGGGAAGAAGTAAAAATTAGACAAGATGAAACAGGAGAGGATTTAAAAGAAAGTATTAAAAACTCTCAAAAAACTTCAACTTTTCAAAAAGGCCTGGTTTGGGGTAAATTTGCCGGCAAACATCCGGATGGTCTGCCATGGACTGGCGCCTATTTTAAGCTAGCTTGGCCTGATTCTAAAAAGAAAGAAGAGAGATTAAAGTTTGAAATTATAGAAAGCCGGAAAGAGGGAGATGAAGCCTTACCACAATTAATTAGAAAAATAGAGAAACAGGAGAAAAAGAAAGTTTTACTGGGTTTTAACGGCGGCTTTATTTTGAATAATGAGTTGGTAGGCAAGCTGGGTTTAACAGAGGAGTATATAGGAACGCCTTTAGGTCTGGCTATTCACCAAGGTAAGATTTTGAGCTTACCTTTATACAATCGTCCAGTGCTGGCTTTTAAAAAAAGTGGTGAAATTCTGATTAAGCGATTAAGTTTGCCAGCCGGTAAAATTTGGGTAGAAGAACATGGTAAGCAATCTGCTATCAGTTGGCAAGAACAACAGATTAATCCTGCGGCGGATAAATTATCTAAAGACAAGATTGCTGTTTATAATCTTTTATTTGACCAAAAAGTGTCTCTTAAAAATCGAGTTCTAGTAACTATTTGCGGTAAAAAGATTGTGGCTGTTTATAAATCACGGTTTAAGAAAGCTTTTAATCCGAAAAGAAGACTTTTACCGGTGGGGATCACCCTGTCTTTTCCTCGAGAAATTTATGACAATTTTTTTGCCAAGTTCTATCAGGCGGGAAAGGTAATAGATTTTGCTTTAGAGTTGGGTAAAGAATGGGAAGGAGTGGGAGAAGCGGTGGGGGCAGGACCGTTATTGTTAAAGAACGGCAAACTGGATATTGATATGAAGTTGGAAGGTTTTAAAACAAAACATTCATTGAGATCCCAAGCGTCTAGGAATGATAGACTTAATCAACGAGGGCCAAAAATTGCTTTGGGGATTGGTAAGAAAAATGAGATTATAGGAGTGGTGTTTAACAGTAGAACCCGTGATAGTTTTGGAGTTACTTATTCAGAAATGGCTGATGTTTTATTAAATATGGGGGCGAGGAGAGCAATGGCTTTTGATCCAGGTGGGGCGGCTTCTTTATATATAAAAGACAAGATAATCAATATTCCTCCTTATAATTCTGATTACAACAGAAAGATTTATTATGCTGTTCCTCAGCCCCGGGGGATTGGCAATGCTGTTGTTTTATTTGAGAACTAACAAGTAATTTTGTGGTTCGGATAATGTCCCATAGGGGGGCAGGTTTTTAGTTTTGTGATTGGAGGATAGCAGCGCCGAGGGCGGTGGCGTAGATGCCATCTTGAGGAAAAAGAGAAGAGAGTTTAAAGAGCCGGCAAACTTGCTGGAGATAGTTTTGGATTAATTTATTGGTGGCGACTCGGCCAACGAAGACAAGGTTTTTTTCCTGGGTTTTTTGCGCGGCTAGACAGGCAGTGACACCAATGGTTTCGGCGATCATATTAACCAAGCTTTGAGCTAGGTCGGCTTTTTTACGAGAGTTGAGTTTGGCAAAGTTGGCAGCGGTGGCTTCTGGGGGAAGTAGGCCGATGCCTTGGCCAAGAATGTCACCGACGGTTAGGTCAACCTGAGTGCGGTTGCCAGCTTTGGCCAGGTTAAAGATTGTCTGAGGAGAGGAAGTGTTAAGGATGAGTTGGCCTAGGCCTTGGAGGGTGCCGCCGCCAACACCAGTGCCGCCGAGGTGAGTTGAGGGCTGGTTTTTTTTGGCTGAGACAATGGCAGTGCCGGTGCCACAGCTAACGATGACGGCTGAGTTGAGAGAGGTGAGAAAAAGACCGCCTTGACCTAGAGAGTCAAACTCGTTTTTATAGGGGAAGGGTTTTCTGGGTTTACCACCGGTGGTAATAATTCTGTCAGGGGAAGGGAATTGCTTGAGAAATTTGGGAGAGTAGTTTGATTTGGTAATTGATTGTTTGAGGAGGATTTTTTCCCCGTCAAAAAGAACAGCGTCAACAGAAGAGGCTCCAAAATCAATAGCGAGGGTTTTCATAGATGGTTGGGGATATTATAGCTGACTTTGAGTTTGAGGAGTTATTTGATAAAATTGGCTGGATATTAATTAGTTATTTGAGTTCTTTTGATCTCCTGACGGTTTTTGCTAGAGGGTGAATTTTAAAAAGACTTATAGATTTTTAAAGGCGGTGAGTAGACAGTGAGTGCTAAACTTTATATTGGTAATCTTGATTACAATGTGACTGACGATCAACTAAATGAGTTGTTTGCGGGAGCAGGTAGTGTAGTCAGTGCCAAGGTGATTACTGATAGACATTCAGGCAGATCAAAAGGTTTTGGTTTTGTGGAGATGGGTAGTGACGAGGAGGCCAAAAAGGCTATAGAGATGTTTAATGATAAAGACTTCCAGGGAAGGAATATGGTAGTTAATGAGGCTCGACCAGAGCGACCAAGAGATTTCCCAAGAGACGACAGGAGATAGAAATAGAGTGTTTTGATAGAGAGCAGGCTTGACAGCTTTTGGCTGACAGGCAGGATTTTTGGTGGGGGTATAATAAGGGGATGAGAAAAGTTTTGATTTGGTTGATGGGCTTAATGATAGGCTGGATGGTGGTGAGGTTTGTAATTGGAGGGCCTGAAGATGATTGGATATGTGCAGGGGGAGAGTGGGTGAAGCATGGTTATCCCAGTGGGCCAAAGCCTGGAGGCGGATGTGAGTGATTTGTTACAATAGATTGATGAGTGTTTTAGGATTGATTATTGTTTCTAATTTAGTAATTAGTTTAGGAGCTTTGGTGGGAGTGGTGAGTTTGGCGGTGAATAAGGAGAGGTTGGAGAAGGTGTTGTTATTTTTAGTGGCCTTGTCAACTGGAGCATTAATGGGAGGAGCGTTTTTGCATTTGTTGCCAGAGGCAGTGGAAATGTTGGAAAGCGAGAGGGTGTTTTTGGTAGCCTTACTGGCTTTTATGGGGTTTTTCTTGGTGGAAAAAGTATTGCATTGGCATCATTGTCATAAAAGAGATTGTGATGATCATCATTTGGGGCAGATTAATTTGTTTGGAGACAGTGTGCATAATTTTTTAGATGGATTGATTATTGCGGCAGCGTTTATGGCAGAGGTGAAGTTGGGGTGGGCGACGGTTTTAGCAGTGGCTTTACATGAGATTCCTCAAGAGATTGGAGATTTTGGGGTGTTGCTGCATGCTGGCTGGGAGAAAAGAAAGGCGTTGGTGGCTAATTTTTTGGTAGCGTTGATGGCAGTGGCAGGCGGAGTGGCGGGATTTTATTTATCTAGTTCAGTAGAAGCTTTTATTGGTTATTTAATGGCGGTGGCAGCGGGCGGGTTTATCTATATTGCGGCTTCAGATTTGATGCCAGAGTTAAAGAAGGAGACGGATTTGAGAAAGTCGTTGGTGTCTTTTGGGGTGTTTGGGTTAGGGGTAGGGTTGATGTGGTTGTTTAAGGTGTTTGCTGGTTAGAGAATTTGCCTTGGTATTGGGCTTGACCTTTGGTTTCTTCGAGGATGATTTGGCAGATAGAAATGCCAGGATGAATGGCTAAGGGTATAGGGCCGGCATTGGTCATTTCCAGAACTTGTTTGGCAGAGGTGCCAGGGTGGATAAAGTTAGCAGTAATGTGAACCATGAGGCCAACGCGGGCGAGGGTGGAGCGGCCTTGAATCCAGCCACAGAGGTTGTTGGGAAGGGCAAGGGTTTCAATGGTAATGCCTTGAGCTGATTGGCCAGGGAGGAGAGTGAGATGGTCGTCAACAGTAATGACTTTGGTGACTTTTTGATAGTCAATTTTGTCGGTTTTAATATGAAAGATGTCTTTAGCGGGTAGAAAAATGCGGAAGGTTTTGTCCAGATGAAAATCAATGGAGCCAGGGCCAACCTGATCTTGATTAAAAGGTTTAATCTTGACTCGGCCAGATTTAATGGCTTTGAGGAGGGCGTTGTGAGCGAGAATGGCCATAGTTGAGTTTAAGAGAAAGGATAAAGAGGATAAGCATGACTAGTTGGCAGGCGCCACAGACAGGGCAGAAGACTTTTTCAACAAAGATTTCTAAGTAGGTGAGGCTGAGGCAGAAGATCATACCAAAAGTGGTCATAGCCAGATGAAGTTTTTTGAATTTCATGAGAGAGGCGTAGAGGATGAAGGTGTAGCCAATCAGGCCGACTAGAGAGACAGGGATGCCGAAGAGCTCGGCTAAAGGTCCTTTGGTAACAGCATCACAATTGATGGTGGCGGTGATGTTGCAAAGACCAGGAGGAGTGGGAGCGAGATAAGAATAGAAAAGGTAAGAGGCAAGAATGAGGCCGATGATGGAGAGGTAGATGGAGAGTTTATAGATTTTTTTAGGCTTAAGCATAGATTGGGTAGATTGGGTATATATGGTATAAATGGGGGATGAAGAAGTCAAGGTCAGGATTATGGATTACTCTAGGAATGGTGGCGTTGGTAGTGGTGCCGGTAGTGATTTTTGCGGCGGTGAGCTCTAGGCCTAAGAAAGAGGTTGAGCCAGGTAAGTATGATAAGTTAGCGGAGTGTTTGACGGAAAAGGGAGTGAAGATGTATGGGGCTTATTGGTGTGATCATTGCAAGAGCCAAAAGGCGATGTTTGGAGACAGTTGGCAGCATGTGAATTATATTGAGTGTTCGTTGGCGGGTGGACAAGGGCAGACTGAGGAGTGTAGAGAGGCAGGGATTGAGGGATATCCAACTTGGGAGTTTGGTGATGGAGAAAGGATGGGCGGTGAGGTAGCTTTAGAGACGTTAGCAGAGAAAAGTGGTTGTGAGTTAGAGTAGTGTATACTTGAGGTGATGAAGAAAAAGTTATTGATTTTGCTGGTTTTGGTGGTGTTGGTTTTGGATTGGGCGGCTTTGGATGATATTACGACTGGGAATGAGCCGGATTATATAGGAGAGTGGCTGTTTTTGTGGTTGAGCTTGTTGATGTATGGATTGATAGGTTGGTGGGTGTGGCAGCAGAAACGAAAACCAAAATTTCCAAGAACAGTTGAGCCTGAGGGATGGATGGTTTTAGGAGATATGAGGGGAGCAAAGGTGATTGAGGTAGAGAGCCGGGTAGGTAAAAAATATTTGGAGTGGACAAGGAGGCGGCCAGAGTGGCGGTATTTGTGGAAGAAGGGAAGGAAGTATAGAGGCTTAGGGCTTAGGCCGCGGATAGTGTTGGTGTTTGGACCGAGTGGGTCGGGTAAGGATGTAGTGACTGGAGTGATTGAGGAGGAGTTGAGGGATAAGGCAGCTCATTTATCATCTGATTGGTACTATGGTCCGTTAGGGAAGATGAAGGAAGGGAAGATTTATGCTAATAATTATGATCATGTTAATGCGGTGGATTGGGAGTTATTGAAGTTTCATTTGCGAAGCCTGAGGCAGGGTTATGAGATTAAGGCACCGGTGTATGATTTTTCGACGCATTTTCGAGTAAGGGGTAAGAGTGTAAGGGTGAAGCCGAAGCCAATAATTTTAGTGTCAGGAATTATGGTGGCTGAAGCTTTGAGGCGAGAGGCAGATTTGGTGATTGGGGTGGATGCGACTTGGGAGGTGTGTGTCAAGCGAAGGATAAGACGGGATATTGAGGAGAGGGGGAGGACGCGGACTGAATGTGAGAGGCAGATTAAGGCGACGGTGAGAGGGGGTTATGAGAAGTTTGTTAAACTATATTTAAAGATGTTGAGACAGGGGAAGTGGGACGGGAAAGAAAAGACGGTGTTGGTGGATAATTTAAAAGAGGCAGAGTTTCCCTTAGAGCCGGCGAGGGTGAATAAGGCGGTGTATTTGGAACCGATTAGAGAGTTGTTGGAGCGTTGAGTGAGAACGATTAATAAGATAGTATAGAGATATATGTTTTTAAGCCTGCCCGCGGTAGAGAAGATTGTTAAGGAATCAGGGAAGATTGAGGCTCAGGAGTTGGTTAAAGCAGTGGAGACGGCCCGGCATTTAGAGGTGCCGTTGGAGGAGGTATTGGTAGGTAGGCGATTGATGGCAGCGGCAGAGTTGGGGCAGATGCTAGCTCAGGCTCAGGGGATAGCTTATGTAGATTTGAGAACTTTGGCGGTTCCTAAAGAGGTGTTGAAACTAGTATCAGAGGAGTTTGCGGTTAATCGGCATGTGGTGCCGTTTAAGGTGGAAAAGGGAGTGATATTTTTAGCCATGGAGGATCCGACTGATTTGGAGGCAGTGGAGTTTGTTAAGAAGCATACGGGTTATGAGGTGAGGCCGGCTTATGCAGATAGGTTTAGTATTCAGTTGGCTTTGAAGGGATATAAGCGGAGCTTGAAGGAGGAGTTTGCGGAGTTGGCAGAGAAGACGATGGTGAAGGCAGCTGGTCAGGTGTCGGTGGCTGATTTAGCTAAGGATGTGTCGGTGGTCAAGGCAATAGATACGATCTTGGAGTTTGCGGTGGTGGAAGAGGCATCAGATATTCATATTGAGCCATTGTCAAACGAGGTGGTGGTGCGCTATAGAATTGATGGGGTGCTGCATGATGTGTTGAATTTGCCCAAGGAGTTGCAGCCGGCCTTGGTGGCGAGAATTAAGATTTTAGCTAATTTAAAACTGGATGAGACCAGATTGCCTCAAGATGGCAGGATGATGTTTAAGAGTGAGGGGGGCGAGAAGGTGTCTTTAAGAGTGTCGGTATTGCCGGGGGTGGAGGGAGAGAAGGTGGTGTTAAGAATTTTAGAGGAGGTATTGCAGCACTTTTCTTTAGCCACTTTGGGGTTGACGCCAGAGCAGGGAAAGACGGTTCAAGCAGGGATTAAAAAACCTCATGGGATGGTGTTGGTGACTGGACCAACAGGCTCAGGCAAGACGACGACTTTGTATACGATTTTAGGCTTGTTAAACACAGTGGGAGTGAATATTAGTACGGTGGAGGATCCGGTGGAGAATAGGATTAGGCGAGTGAATCAGACTCAGGTTAATCCGCGGGCAGGTTATGTGTTTGCTAAGGGTTTGAGGAGTTTATTGCGGCAAGACCCAGACATTATTATGGTAGGAGAGATTAGAGATAAAGAGACGGCCAAGATTGCGGTGAATGCAGCCATGACAGGGCATTTGGTGTTGTCGACCTTGCATACGAATGATGCGCCAGGAGCAATTCCGCGGATGTTGGATTTGGGAATAGAGCCGTTTTTGCTGGCCTCGACTTTAGAGTTAGTGGTTGCTCAGAGGTTGGTAAGGAAGGTTTGTTCGGCTTGTAAGGTAGAGTATCCAGGAGAGAAAGATTGGGGGAAAGTGTTAGCAAGAGTGATTCGAGACAAGGAGAGATTGGCTCAAGTAACAGCAATGTTGCCAAAAAAGTTTATGAAAGGCAGAGGAGGGCCGAGATGTCGCTATTCTGGCTATCGAGGCAGAGTGGGTATTTTTGAGGTGATGAGAGTGGGCGAGGCGATGCGAGAGTTGATTGCGGCTCGGGCGGCGATTGGAGAGATCAAGCAGCAGGCGTTAAAAGAGGGGATGGAGACGATGTTAATGGATGGGATAAGAAAGGTGGGTCAAGGAGTAACGACGATGGAAGAGGTTTTGAGAGTGAGTTTGGAGTGATGATTTATGGCGCAGTATAGATATACAGTTAGTCGGAGAGGGAGAGAGGCGTCAGGGATTGTAGAGGCAGATAATTTAACAGAGGCAGCAGAGAAGTTGCAGGAACAGGGTGGCTATATTCTGGAGTTGAAAGAAAGGTTTTCGTTAGGATCTTTAAGGTTGAGAAGTTGGCTGGAGAAGTTTTGGGTGCCGTTGGCTGAAAGGATGAGTTCAGGGGAAAAAGTTTTGTTTACGACTCAATTAGGATCGATGCTAAAGACGGGTTTGCCGGTAACAAGGGCCTTGGAGGCGTTTGTGGATGAAAAACAGACCCGAATGTCGCTGCCGATAAAGCGGATAATGGAGAAGTTGAGGGGAGGCAAGAGTTTGTCAGAGGCTTTGGAGAGTCATCCGAATGTATTTGATAAGATTTATGTGAATGTGGTGCGATCAGGGGAGACAATGGGCAAGCTGGCAGAGAGTTTAGAATATTTAGGCGAACAGTTAAAGCGGGAGCATGAATTGAAAGCTAAGGTAAAGTCGGCTTTGATTTATCCGATTGTGGTGTTAATGGCGATGTTTGGAGTGATGACGTTTATTGCTTTATCAGTAGTGCCAAAGATCGTGGTTTTTGCTAAGAATGCAGGGGCGAAACTGCCTCAGATTACACAGATAATTGTTGCTGCGACAGAGTTTGTCAGGCAGTATTGGTGGTTTTTGATATTGGTAGTGTTGGGGTTAATGGTTGGTGGCTGGCGATTATTAAAAACGAGGCAGGGGAGAAAGACAATTGATGGATTGCTGTTGAAGGTGCCGGTAGTAGGGGAGTTGATAAAGCGGTATAACCAGGCGAGATTTAGTCGTTTATTGTCAGGTTTTTATCGGTATGGAATTAGTGTAGAAGTGGCTTTTGACATCTTGACTGAGAGTTTGGGTAATTATCATTACTCTCAGGCTTGTAGACGGATGAAACAGAGATTGACAATGGGTAGAAGCTTATCTGAAGTGTTGGATTCAGAAAGAGAGCTTTTTTCGGGAATAATAGGCCGAGTGGTGAAAGGAGCAGAACAGACGGGAGTGTTGGATGAGACTTTGTTAAAGCTGGCATTGTTTTATGAAGATGAGTTAGGGGTGAGTCTGAATAATTTGACGACGATTATTGAGCCGCTGTTGATTATGTTTTTAGGAGTGGGGGTGATTGGGATTGCTTTAGCAGTGATTGTGCCAATTTATCGAGTAACATCGCAGTTAAGATGAAGAAAAAAGGTTTTAGCTTACTAGAGTTGCTGTTTGTAATGGGTCTGATGAGCTTGGTGGGAGCAATGGGGGTAGGAGTCTATGGGCAGGTAAGGCGGAATGAGGATATGACGGCAGTAGTAATGCAGGCAGTTCATCTATTAAATACGGCTAGGGTTAAGTCGGTGGCAGGAGAGGGGGATATGACATGGAAGGTGAGATTGGAAGCAGACAGAGTTAAGTTGCAGGATGAGGCAGGGGTGACAGTGGAGGAGTATAGATTGCCGGTGAAGTACAGCTTGTTTGGACCAATAACTGAGTTAGAGTTTAGTCGGGCTGATGGCAGGGTGGAGATGTGTGAGACAGGTTGTGCGTTTGAGTTAAGGGAAACAGAAGGGAGTTTGAGTTATCAATTTAAGGTATTATTTTCAGGAGTAGTGGAGTACTGATGAAAAAAGGTTTTACATTAGTAGAGGTATTGGTAGCTATGGCCTTGATGATGACTTTGACGGTGGGGTTGATAGGTTTGACTCAGTTGTCGGTAAGAGCCGGAGCGGTTTCCAGGATAAGGGTAAAGGCAATGGCGAGGTTGAATGAGACGATGGAGGCAACTTTGGCAGTAAGAGCGAGTAATTTTGGGAGTTTGAATGAGGGGGTTTATCATCCAGAGATAGTGGAGGGTAAATGGGCATTGGTAAATGGAACAGAGATTTTAGGGGAAGTGGAGCGGTGGGTAGAGATAAACAAGGTGCAGCGAGAGCTGGCTTGCGGAGGAGAAAGAGTTTGTTCGATAGTGGAGAGTGGAGGGGTGGTGGACCCAGTGACTTTTAAGGCGATAGCGGTGGTGGTATGGCAAGAACAGAGAGAGGATCAGAGAGAAGAGTTGGAAAGTATATTGACATTTTGGAGGTGAGATGAAGAAAGGCTTTAGCTTAATTGAGATGTTGATAGCTTTAGGGGGAGTGGTGGTGTTAGCCATAGCGGCAACATCGTTTCTGTTTTCGATTTTAGGGCAAAGGGATCAGGCGGTGGCTGAGTCATTGGCGGCTGAGCAGGCAGAAGCAGTGTTTTCATTAGTAGGAACGGCGGTGCGGTCAGCTGAAGGAATTGAGGTGGTTGATGGAGGCAAGAGCTTAGAGTTAACTAGCGCGGGTGAGTGTTGGCGGTTTAGTTGGGATGAGTTTTTAGAGCAGGTGAAGTTTGGCCGGTCAGAGGGAGTTGAGTGTGTGGCGCCGGGAAGCGCGGGTGAGTTTTTGACAACAGAAAAGGCGGGGATTGAAAGGGTTAACTTTAGCTTAGTAGCAGTGGATGATTCGAGTCGGACGATTAGAATGGAGATGAGAGTAGTAGTTTATCGGCCGTTGTGGAATACGACTCAAGAGTTTGATCAGTTGTTTGTTAATTTAGTGGATGAAGGAGGCGGGGATGAGGGTTAGAAAGAGTTGGGGACAGGCGGCTTTAATTGTGGTGTTTGGTTTGGGAATGATGGGAGTGTGGGCGGCCCTGGCATTTTCATGGTTTGGGCCAAAGACAGTAATAAGGCAGAAGGCGTTGGCTGATTCAGGTAAAGCCTATTATGCGGCTCAGAGCGGGATTGATGAGCTGATGATTAGGCTGCGGAGTCAGCATGATTTTGGCGATGTGTGGCAGATGAGTTATGAGTTGGATAATGGGTCGAAGTTTTATGCGACAATTTCAGGAGATTTGAGTACTAAGATAGCTACAGCCACAGGAGTGTTTAGTGATTTTACCCGGAGGATTGAGGTAAGGGTGGCCAGTAGTTCGGCCAAGACTTCGTTTTTGTTTGCGGTACAGTCAGGCAATGGAGGGTTTGAGTTAGAGCGGGGGACAGTGATTCAGGGCATTGGAGGCAAGCCAGGCAATGTTTATTCTAACTCTGATGTGTTAGGTGAGCGAATGACTTCGGGAATTTCAGGATCAAAAGTTTTAGGCAGTGTTTGGGCAGTGGGGAAGATTAGTGGTTTGAATGGCGATACGACTGGCGGAGTATATATTACTGGTAATGCGGCGGCTAATGAGTTGATTCGGTGTGAGGTGTTGGGTAATACAGAAGCACCAGCGCCGCCGCTGTCGGGTTGTAATTATGGAGGTGAGTTTACGGTGGTTGAGGCACCAGAAGTGATACCGATGGAGACAGTGGATATTGCCTTTTGGAAGCAACAAGCAGAGTCGTCGGTTTGGTCAGGCAATTGTACGATTAGTTCATCCGGAGGGCCGAGTGACTGTTCAGGGGCAGAAAAGAGGCTGGGGTCGGTAAAGATTGAGGGGGATTTAGTGGTGGAGCCAAATACAGAGTTTACCTTGACAGGGCCGGTATGGGTGGAAGGTGATTTGACGATGAATTCCAATGTGGATGTATATGTAGATGAGAGTTTGGGAGGTGAGGGAGTGGTGGTGGTGGTGGATTATCCAGCCGATCAATATGGCAAGGGAAAGATTGAGACATCTAGCAATGTGGATTTTTTTGAGACCTCTCAGGGCGGGCCGGCAGTGTTTGTGTCAACTAACACTGAGGATGATTGTGCAGCAGTGCCAGCAATTAAGGTGGCTAGCAATACGGCCACGGTAGTGTTTACAGCGCCTGAAGGCTGTGCGTTTTTTAAGAGCAATTCGTTTGTGAGGGGAGTGTTGGCTAAGAAAATTCATTTGTCGAATAACTCGGTGATTGAGTATGATCCAAGATTGGCAACGGTGATTTTAAGGACGGGTTTAGGTGGCTGGGCAGTGACTAGTTTTCGGGAGACAGGGAAGTAGGCAATAGTGTAAGATTGAATAATTGGAGGTAAAATGGCCAAAGAGTCTGCCCGTGGCCTACTAATTCGGGATGAAACAATAGAGGCATTAGAGCTGAGTTCAGCTAAAGGGAAGTTTGAGGTGTCTGGTTATGCTTGGGCAAGGTTGCCGGCTGGAGTGGTGAAGACAGGTAGGGTGATGGATGCTAAGGTCTTAGGATTTGAATTGAAGAAGTTGATGAAGGCAAGTGGGGTGAGAGCAGTCAAGGGATCGGTGGTGTTAGGCTTAACCCAGTCGCAGGTGTTTTTTAAGGTGTTTACTATTCCTAAATTTGAGGAGAAAGAGTTGAGAGAGGCAATAAATTGGCATGTGGGGTCATTAGCACCGGTATTGCCAAAGGATGCTTATAATTCCTATGAGGTGATTGGCAAGGGAGCGAAGAATGAGGTTAAGGTGTTGTTGGCTTCGGCACAGCAGTTGGTGGTGGATGGGTATTTAGAGGTAATGGAGTTAGCGGGAATTGGAGTGGAGTCGATTGAGCCATTGGCAATCTCTCGTGCGAGGTTGATTGATCCAAAGATGCTGCTGGGTAAGAGCGTAGCCAGTGTGCATTTGTATGGTGGCAGGCTGGCGGCGGCGATTTTAGTAAATGGCAAGCTGTGGTTTAGTAAGGAGAGTATTGTGGTAGGAGGCAGAGAGGAGATGGTGGCGGCAACAGTGGCAGAGCTGATTAAGTTTTTTACAGAGAAGAAAGATAAAGATGTGGCAGGGGTGACAGAGATTATTTATTCAGGCGATAGGGTAGGGATGGAGCTTTTGGAGAAAAATTTGAAAGGCTTTAAGGTAAAGGTGGTGAAGGCAGAGTCAGGTATATTGTTGAATAAGTCTAAGATTGTCAGTGATGTGGGAGCGGTGATGTTTGCGCCGGTGTTGGGTTTGGCGATGAGAGGTGGGGTGCACCAGGAAGGATTGATTAATTTATTGCCAGGCTGGCCAAAAGAAAAGGCAGAGTTGGCGGGGTTGAGGAAGTCAATGGGAAGAGCGATGGTGCTGGCAGGAGTGGTGGCGTGGTTGACGGTGATAGGTCTGGGGGCAGGCAGGTGGTGGCTTAATCAGAGGGGGGAGAAATTGAAGGGAAATATTAGTCGGTTGGAAAAGGAATTGACTGAAGGACAAGAAAAGGAGTTTTTAGACTGGGGAAATCAGTTTAATCAGACGGTGAAGGCGGCAGAGCTGATTGAGGAGTCACGGTTAAGCTTGGCTCAGGCATTGCGGCGATTAACAGAGTTGATGCCGAAGACAGTTAAGGTGACTTCTTTTTCTTACCAAACCTTAACAGGTAGGTGGTCAATGGCTGGGGTAGCTAATAGGCGGGAGGATGTGTTGGTGTTGGACAGGATGTTAAAAGACTCAGATGTGTTTACTAAGGCTAGGCTATATTTTTCCAGTTTAGAGAGTGATGAGGGAGTAGTGTTTAGATTTAGCGGAGGGGAAAATGGGAAATAATCGGAGGAATAATAGTAATAATAAGTTGAGCACTGGTCAGAAGGTGTGGCTGGGGTTGACAGTGGTGGGAGCAGGAGTGAGTTTATGGCTGTTGACAGTAGTGAATAGAACTTGGCAGGAGAATAGTCAGAATGAAATAAGAGCTCAGGAGTTAAGTTTAAAGGCGGCTGATGTGGAGGAGTTGGAGATTAATAGACAGATGTTGACAGAGAAGTTAACAGAGTTAGAAGGGTTTTTCCTGGAGGGTGAGACAGGGGTGGCAGCGGCAGCAGAAAGAATGGAGGCGATGGCTAATCGAGCAGAGGTGAGTTTGGTGCTGGCGTTTGAGGACTTTCCAGATAAGGTGGATATAGGGGGAATATATCAGGCGGGGTTGGGAATGCATGTAGAGGTAGACGGTTCATATCAGAGGGTATTAGAATGGGTGAGGAGGATAGAGGAGTTGCCGTATTTTATTAGACTGTCAGAGGTGAAGATAGGATTAGCCAAGCTGGGTCCAGGGGTAAAGGCAGAGTTTAAAGGAGTGATATTTTTAAAAAATGAATAATGAAAAATATAAAGACCAGATAGCTTATTACAGAGCCAGGGTGATGTTGGTGATTGGTTTGGTGGCGGCTTTGGTAATAGGGGAAGGGTTGATGGTTTGGCAGTGGTATGGAAAAGAGAAAAAAAAGATAGGGGCAGTAAAAACAGGCTTTAATTTAGAGAGAGGAAAGTTTGATAAATTATGGAAGAGTTTAACAGAGAAGACTATAGAGGTTGAATTGACGCAGGAAATTAGGTATGGTGGAGATGTAGGTAAATTAGAACCATTTGAGTAAAGGAAGGGGGGTGAGAGTTAAAAATGCTATCTGCCCGAGCGAAAAAAGGTTTTACTTTAGTAGAGTTGTTGGTAGTGATAGCGATTTTGGGAATTTTGGCAGCAATTTTGATTTTGGCGATTAATCCAGCTGAGTCACAGAGAAAAGGTCGTGATGCGACTAGACTGTCAGATTTAAACACAGTCAGACAGTCAGTTGATTTGTCGGTGGCTGATGGAGCGGTTTTGCCAGGCACAGCTTTGGCGTCGTTTACAGGTACTTCGACTGGTAGCCGAGATACAACCAGTGCAGCTAACTGGGTTGGCATGGATATTTCCAAGTATTTATCGGTGTTACCAATTGACCCAAGACAGAATGCGACTGATACGACATTACTATCTGATGTAACAACGACGATTGCGGCTGGAGGAATGGTTTACACTTATGTGTCCAATGGGAGCAACTATGAGTTGAATGCCTATTTGGAATCAAGTGATAATACCGCCTTTGTTAATAATGATGGTGGTAATCAGAGTTTGAGGTTTGAAGTGGGGACTAACCCTGGATTTGTTTTATCAGCAGCAACGCCCTAAACTGGAACTGAGATTAGAAAGAGAAATATAAAGACCTGCTTAAAAAGCGGGCAGGTCTTTTTTTGAAATAATGAGAAAGTTCTGGGAGTCATATAAGGCAATAATTTTGACGGTTTTGAGCGGGCTGGTTTTAGTGATGATGGGTGGAGGGTTGATGAATAGATGGACAGGAGGCGAAGGTGAGCGGTTAAAGGTGGGAAAGGCAGTGGTCTGGGTGGAGGTAAAAGCGACTGAAGAGGAAAGAGAGCAAGGTTTATCAGGAAGAGAGAGTTTGGGAGAAGATGAGGGAGTGTTGTTTGTGTTTGATCAGTCAGCTAAGTATGGGTTTTGGATGAAGGGAATGTTGTTTGATTTGGATTTTGTCTGGATACAGGGAGATAAGGTAGTGGAAATAACAGAGGGAGTAGAGGCACCTGAAGGTGATGAGGGACCGGTGAAGTTGCAGCCTAAAGAGTTGGTGGATAAGGTGTTGGAGGTTAAGGCAGGGTGGGTGGAGAGAAATGGGATTGAAATAGGAGATATGGTAAGCTGGCAGAATGAGTGAGCTGGTGGTTAAAAAACTGAAAGATTTTGATGAGTTGGAGATAGTGGCGGCTCAGTTAGAATCAGGCGGATTGTTTCAGGCGGTGGGATATTTGAAGGTTTTTAGTGAGAGTTTTTGTAATGAAAAAGAGGTGATTTTATTAAGAGTGGATAAAGGGGGTGAGGTGATAGGCTATGGAGGCTTTGAGAGGTTAGGAGATAGGGTGGTGTTTTTAGGGATGAAGCCGGTATTAGGTAAGGAAGAGGTGACTGATTATGGAGATATTGTTTGTCGAAAAGGTGAAGGGGAGAAGGTATGGAAGGAGTTAAAAAAATGGTTTAAAGAACAAGGAATGGGGAAGTTAGAGCTAGATTATGTGAGAGAAGAGAGTGAGACGTTTAAGGTGTTGAAGAATAGGGGAGGAGTGAGTAAACAAGAGGTGGCGCCATATATTGAGCTGCCAAAAAGCTGGGAAGAATATTTAGGGAGCTTGGAGAGAAAGCATAGAAAGGAGTTGAAGCGGAAGATTAAGAGATTGGAGGAAACTGAAAGTTTTTATGAGTGTAGTGAGGAAACGGTTGAGAGAGATTTTGAAGAATTTGTGAGACTGCATCGGTTGTCAGATCCGGAGAAGGAAAAGTTTATGAGTGAAGAGATGAAGGAGTTTTTTTGGAAGGTGAAGAGGATGAGAGTTGAAGGCTGGTGGGTGAATTTATGTTTTTTAAAGATGGATAAAAAGTCGGTGGCGGGAGTGATGTGTTTTGAGAGTGAAAAAGAGTTGTGGTTGTATAACTCGGGGTATGATCCGAAGTATAGGCACTATAGTGTAGGCTTGCTGCTGAAGGCGTATAAGATAAAAAAGGCGATTGAGGAAGGGAAGAAAAAGTATGATTTTCTACGGGGAGGGGAGCGGTATAAGTATGAGTTGGGGGGTAAAGACTTACAGTTGTATAAGATAGAAATCAGTTTATAGTTTGGTATAATAACTTGCCTGTCACGAGACAGGTTTTATTTATGGCTGAAAGTGAATCTATACCATTATCAGAACAGATGGCTGGAAGAGTGATGAGGTTGAATGATTTGAGAAGAGAAACGCTGTTAAAGATTAATTTGGGCATGAATGAGATAAGTGGAATAGGTAGAGAATTGGTGGGTAAAAGAAGGGCGTTTATGGTTAAGGCGAAAGTGGATGGAGATTCAGATAGTTTAAAAAAGTATTTTCCTGAAGGGCTACTTTTAGTGATTGTATTAGATGAAGCTGTATCTGAGTTAGGAGTAGAGCAATTAAGAGTAGGTTATACAGGAGTAGGTTATACAGACCCTGGACATCTGGCGGAAGGATTTGAATTGATAGATATATGTGATAATGGTGGAAGGACTTTGATAAGAGGGGAAATGGACCTAGCTAGTGGAGAGGTTAAGTTTATTAATGGGGAGGAAAAATATCAGAGCAATAAGGCAGGGGAAAGAGTGGGAATTTTAGTAAAGGAGAGTAGATACTCTAAAGAAAGAAATGATGGATTGCCTTTTGTGGTTAAAGATTTGACAGATAGAAATTTTGAAGAGATTGTTGATCAAGGGACAGGCAAGTTGTGGAGCGAGGAAAAGTGTAAGCGGATTGATGAGCAGCGTAGAAAAGCAGTATTGGGTAATCTGTTAGTTTTGGATGAGGTTGATAATTCTGCAGTAGATAGCTGGGTCAGTTTATTAAGAGATGGTGATCCAGGGGATTTTTTTAATCAAGTGTGGCAGTTGGTTGAAGGGCTTGAAGCAGTAGAAGGGAGTAAGGGGGGGGTG